>Ga0334898_1000132_pt1 | contig 142371 bp, 114 predicted proteins | sample GraSluR3_MG_10_FD_207228 | JGI IMG/M metagenome (GOLD analysis project Ga0334898, IMG submission 207228) | Sludge microbial communities from methane-producing bioreactor in Wageningen University, Netherlands - Granular Sludge_3_08-R3 | ecosystem: Engineered > Bioreactor > Anaerobic >... | reverse complement strand
CTCCCGCTCAAACGGCCGCTAAACACCAGGGTTTGTTCGGCTAATCATCCCCGAGGATAACCCGCCTCGACGATGAAGGCTCTCTTTACACTCGATGTAAGCGGCCGTAATTCACACTCCCGCTTAAACGGCCGCTAAACACCAGGGTTTGTTCGGCTAATCATCCCCGAGGATAACCCGCCTCGACGATGAAGGCTCTCTTTACACTCGATGTAAGCGGCCGTAATTCACACCCCCGCTCAAACGGCCGCTAAACACCAGGGTTTGTTCGATGTATTTTTGCGCCTAAACTCTGCATCTTTTTATCCAGGTCGGTATAACCCCTGTCCAGGTGGTGTATGTCATAAATTTCCGTTTTTCCCTGGGCTATAAGTCCCGCCAGCACAAGGGCAGCCCCCGCCCTTAAATCGGTAGCCCTGACCCTGGCACCGGTTAGTTCCGGCACCCCCTGAACCACTGCGCTCCTGCCGTCGATTTTGATGCTTGCCCCCATCCTTCTGAGTTCATTCACGTGCATATACCTGTTATCAAAAACCGTTTCAATTATCACGCTGGTGCCCTTTGCAATACTCATAAGAGCCATCATCTGGGCCTGCATGTCGGTTGGGAAACCCGGATAGGGAAGGGTCTTAATATCCACCGAATTCACCCTTTTACCGCTGTGGCAAACCCTTACTCCGCTGCCTGCATCCTCCACAGTCACCCCCGCCTCCTTGAGCTTTGCCATTATGGGCATCAGATGGCATTTGACAATATTATCAACAATAATATCTCCTCCTGTGATTGCCCCCGCTATCATGAAGGTGCCCGCCTCAATCCTGTCGGGAATCACCGCATGGGATGCACCACCAAGGCTTTTTACCCCTTCAATCCTTATAGTATCGGTGCCCGCACCCTTTATCCTGCCGCCCATTTTATTGATGAAGTTTGCCAGGTCCACAATCTCGGGTTCCTCTGCGGCATTTTCTATTACGGTCTTTCCTTCCGCAAGGGCCGCCGCCATTACTATATTCTCGGTGGCTCCAACACTGGGAAAATCAAGATAAATCCTGTCACCCTTAAGCCTTCCGGCCTTAGCTTCAATATAACCATAGCCCAGCGTTATTTCGGCCCCCATTGCCCGGAAGCCCTTGAGGTGCAGGTCTATGGGCCTGGTGCCTATGGCACAGCCTCCCGGCAGCGATATCCTGGCCTTTCCCATCCTCGCCAGCAGCGGCCCCATTACCAGGAAAGACGCCCTCATCCGTCTGACAAGGTCATAGGGGGCTTCATGGTTGTCAATACTTTTTGAATTAATCTCGACCCTGCTGCGCGAAATTCTCTTTATATCAGCCCCCAATGACGCTAATACCTCGCACATAACTTCCACATCATCCAGCATCGGAATTTCGTCCAGTACACACTTATCACTTGCCAGGAGGCTGGCAGCTATGATGGGCAGCACTGCGTTTTTAGCGCCGCTGATTCTAACAGTCCCCTTCAGCGGAGGACTGGTCTCTACCACTATTTTTGTCAATTCGCTTCCTCCGTTCTTTAAGACAGATTAATATTCCAGAGAAATAACCGGAGAGCCAAGCCATATATAGGTTTTGTCTTCGAAGGAATTATACCTCATTGCAATATTAAGATTGACCCTGCTGTCACCCATTTCCACATACTGCTCAATACGGGGCGTGTAGGCCGATATGCTTATTAATCCGTCATATATGGCTCTCTCTACTTCCAGAGCGTTAACGCTTTGGAAAATCGAATATATAATTCCCTCCATCCTGTCCTCCGGGACATTCTCCACATAACTTCCAATAATGCACGAGGTGATGCGGACTCCCCGGATATGCTCCTCAATCGCCTGCCTTATACTGGCTTCCGTCTCTAAAAGGCTGTCATAGTCCCAGCCAAGGGTGACATCAACCACAATGTTAGTCTCGTAACCCCCCGGACCCTCTTCGATATCGGTAAAATCCATCGAATGTACAATTATCACGGTACTGTATCCATGCGGGTTTTTACCGATTATCGAAAGCTGGTTGTAATCGTCACTGTAGTTTTCCACTCTTTCGCTTTCCGCCAAATCTATCTCCATCCGCGCTGCAAGCAACCCGGCAATTTCCATTACTTCCTCTTTATCCAGAAACCTGTCGGTGCTGACGGCACAGGCATTTATGTTGGTCTCCACCACAGCAGCCCCTGAAGAATTGAAGGCCTCGGCGAGAATACACCTTTCACCCCTGTTATAGTTGAATGCATATTCTGTCCGCAAAATTAAAAATAAAAGCCCTGACAAAACAACCAGCAAAACCGCATAATAGTACTTTCTTTTCAACAGCCCCACCTCCCGGACATTTAAGCCTTTTTGATTATTGCCATAATCCGGAAAAGTATACTAATTACCTCCGCTGCCCGGAGCCTGTCTGGTATTAGTATTTCTTAATCAATTCCATTGGTATACCCAATATACTATTGAAATACTTACCTGTTCGGGGATGTGTTTCCCCCGGTCCATTTTGCTTCATGGACAAGAATTGTAACCTTCCTGGGTTTTATTTCAAGAATTCCGTCCGAGACAGATGCTTCCATCGCCTTCCCGTCCGCCGTACTAAATTTGAGTTTACCGGGAAGAACAGCGGTAACAAGGGGAGTATGGTCATAATGTATTCCAAGATATCCTTCGGTTCCCCTGACAATAACGGTCTTTACCTTTCCATGGAAAAAAACACCCAGGGGGGTTGTTACCATAACTTCGGTTTCCTTCATAATATTTCATAACCCTTCGCAAATACTCTATTGTTTTTTGGCAATCTCGTCAATGCTCCCCTTCATATAGAAGGCTGTTTCGTCCAGATGGTCATGGTCCCCGTCCAATATTTCTCTAAATCCCCTTATGGTTTCGCTTAACGGCACATATTTACCCTCTATTCCGGTAAAGGTCCGGGCGACAAAAAACGGCTGGGACAGAAACCGCTGTATCTTTCTCGCCCGTGCTACCGTCAGCTTGTCGTCCCCCGACAGCTCGTCCATGCCCATTATGGCTATAATATCCTGAAGCTCTTTGTACCTTTGCAATACCTCCTGCACCCTCCGGGCAGCATCATAATGCTCCCTGCCCACCACCCTCGGGTCAAGCAGTCTTGAGGTAGAATCCAGCGGGTCCACCGCCGGATAAATGCCAAGCTCGACTATTTGCCGGGACAGCACTGTAGTGGCGTCAAGATGGGCAAAGGTGGTGGCTGGTGCAGGATCGGTCAGATCGTCGGCAGGCACGTAAACCGCCTGTACCGACGTTATCGAGCCCCTTCTGGTGGAGGTTATCCTTTCCTGCAGCACACCCACGTCCACGGCAAGGGTAGGCTGATATCCCACCGCAGAAGGCATCCTGCCCAGTAATGCGGACACCTCCGAGCCGGCCTGGATAAACCTGAATATGTTATCAATAAACAGCAATACATCCTGCCCCTCTTTGTCCCTGAAATTCTCGGCCATGGTAAGACCGGTCAGCCCCACCCTCATCCTTGCTCCCGGGGGTTCGTTCATCTGGCCGAATACAAGGGCGGTATTTTTCAAAACCCCCGATTCCTTCATTTCGGTCCAAAGGTCGTTACCCTCCCGGGTCCTTTCCCCCACACCGGTAAAAACCGAAAACCCTCCGTGCTCGGTGGCTATACTTCGGATTAATTCCATTATAAGAACGGTTTTACCCACCCCCGCACCCCCGAAAAGGCCCACTTTGCCGCCCTTGGGATACGGTGCCAGAAGGTCTATAACCTTGATACCCGTTTCGAATACCTCGGTTGATGTGGCCTGCTCCTCCACCCCGGGGGCGGGTCTGTGGATTTGGTGGTAATCATCCACCCGGACTTTCCCTTCATTATCTATTGGCTCCCCCAATACATTGAACAGTCTTCCCAGCGTGCCCTTACCCACCGGTACCATGATTGGAGAGCCGGTGTCCACCGCCCTGAGACCCCGTTTTAGTCCGTCGGTCGAGGACATGGCGATACACCGCACCATATCGTCCCCCATATGCCTGGCCACTTCCACAGTGACCCTTGCGCCGCCATCCTCAATAATAATTGCATTGTTAATGGCAGGAAGGTTTTGCCGGCCAAACCTTATATCAACCACCGGCCCCGTTATCTGCGCTACCGTTCCGGTATTACCCTGCATGCCGCCACCCCTCTCCCTTAATATATTGCCTCCGCTCCGCCTATAATCTCGGTGATTTCCCTTGTGATAAGCTCCTGCCTCGCCCGGTTATATGAAAGGGTCAGCTCCTCTATCATACTCTCTGCGTTATCGGTGGCGGCCCCCATGGCTATTCTCCTTGCCGCCTGCTCGCTGGCCGATGCTTCCACCAAAGCTGCGTACACCATGCCCCGTATATACAGGGGGATAATAGTATCAAGCACCTGGCTGCGGGAGGGTTCAAAGCTTAAAAGGTCCTCTTGTTTCGCCGGTCGGGATTCTTCATGCCCTGCCGATAGATGCTCTTCTCTTTCCACAACCGGCGGTATCAACCGAAATACCTCCGGCTGCTGGGAAATGGCTGATACAAATCTGTTATAGGCAAGGCTTACCCTGTCTGCATCGCCTTGGTCTATAAGCTCAAGAACCCTGTCTGCAATATCGGCGGCATGCTCAAGGCCCGGGTTGTCGGATATGCCCGGATATTCCCTGATAATGCTGCAGCCCCTTGCCCTTAAATGCTCTGCGCCCCTTATGCCGGTAACTATAAAACTAGGCTTTATTCCCTTATCCAGCCTTGAAACCACTTCCTTTATCAGGTTTGAATTATATCCGCCGCAAAGCCCCCTGTCCGAGGTGATTACGATAAACAGCTCGTTCTTTGCTTCCCGCCCGGTTAAAAGGATATGTTTAACACCGCTTTCACTTTTTGCCGTATTCTTTAATATGTGCGTAATCGATTGGGAATAGGGCTTTGCCGCTTCAAAGGCCTTTCTCGCCTTTACCAGCTTTGCGGAGGCAACCAGTTCCATACCTCTTGTTATCTGCATTGTGCTTTTAATACTCCTTATCCTTCTCCTTATATCCCTCATTCCGGTTTGCGCCATTGTCCGCCTCCTTCCTCAGTACATTTGGGTTGCCATGCTTCAGGGTACCGGGTCCTATTCCCTTGTACCGGCATTTTCCCGGTCTTTATCCCATTTTTTTCTGAAATCCCGAAGCGCTTTTTCGAGCCTGTTTTCGCCTTCTTCGCTAAAATCCCCGGCTTCCCTTATTTCCCTTCCAACCTCGGGACAGCGTTCCGCCATGTACTTCAGGAACTCCTTTTCAAACCGGTTTATGCTTTCCACCGGTATATCCTCCAGATAGTCATTGGCAACGGCATAAATGATCAAAACCTGGTCCTCCACCGCCATAGGGACATACTGCTCCTGTTTCAGCACCTCAATTATCCTACGCCCCTTTTCCAGCCTCCTTCGTGTCTCCTCTTCAAGCTCGGACCCGAACCGGGCAAAGGCTTCCAGTTCCCTGTACTGGGCAAGCTCAAGCCTCAGCCTGCCGGCAACCTTTTTCATTGCCTTAATCTGCGCGGCTCCCCCCACCCTGGATACCGACAGGCCTGCGTTTACCGCCGGCCTGATACCGGAAAAGAACAGCCCGGACTCAAGGTATATCTGTCCGTCGGTAATGGATATTACATTGGTTGGTATATAGGCGGACACATCCCCAGCCTGGGTTTCTATTATGGGAAGCGCCGTCATCGAACCGCCGCCTTGCTTATCGTTCAGCTTTGCCGCCCTTTCAAGCAGCCTTGAATGAAGATAAAACACATCCCCGGGATAGGCCTCCCTGCCGGGAGGTCGCCTTAACAGCAGCGACAGAGCCCTGTAGGCTATGGCATGTTTTGTCAGGTCATCGTATATTATGAGCACATCCCTGCCCTTATACATAAACTCTTCGCCGATTGCGCATCCCGTATAGGGTGCAAGATACTGAAGGGCAGCAGCGTCGCTGGCGGTTGCCGCCACCACTATGCTGTAGTCCATAGCCCCCAGCTCCTCAAGGGTATTTACCGTCTGGGCTATGGTGGATGCCTTTTGACCGATAGCCACATAAATACATATAATATCCTTATCCCTTTGGTTGAGTACCGTATCTATCGCGATTGCACTTTTTCCCGTCTGCCGGTCTCCAATAATAAGCTCTCTCTGTCCCCTGCCTATGGGTACCATTGAATCTATCGCCTTTAACCCGGTCTGAAGGGGTTGGTGCACCGATTTCCTTTCCACCACCCCCGGGGCCCTGTGCTCCACCGGCCTGTATTTATCAGTGTTTATAGGGCCTTTGCCGTCAATTGGTTTTCCCAGTGCATTTACCACCCTGCCCTGCATAACGTCCCCTACCGGCACCCCGACGGTCCTTCCGGTTCTTTTTACTATATCCCCCTCACTGATATTTTCATCCGATCCCAGCAGGACGCAGCCCACATTTTCTTCTTCAAGGTTAAGAGCCATCCCGGTTACCCCGCCCGGAAATTCCAGCAGCTCTCCCGCCATACAGTTTAACAGCCCGTGAACCCGGGCTATTCCGTCCCCCACCTGCAGGACGGTACCTATCTCCCGGATATCCGGTCTGTTGTCATAGTTTTCTATCTCCTCGCTGATAACGCGGCTTATTTCCTCAGGCCTAAGATCCACCCTTTCCCATCTCCCCTATCCTATAGGTTACAGCATCATGTACAATCCCCTCCATTGCCTCAAGCCTGCCCCGGAGGCTGCCGTCCAGCAATTTATCTTCAAGTTTTATGACAATGCCCCCAAGTATGCTTTTATCAATACGGCTTTGGATTTCAACGGTCAACCCGAAGGCCAGCGACAGCTTGGCCTTAAGCAGCTCCTTCTCGTCTTCACGCAAAGCCCGGGTGGTAACAACAAGGGCTGTAACAATGCTCCTCTCACGGTCCGCCAGATTGATGAAAACATTCGTTATCTGCTCCAGGCGGTTTTCCCTGTTTCTGTCCATTACAAGCATAACAAAATTTAACAGTTCTTTATCCAGCACCCCGGAAAACACTCTGGTCATTATCCGCTTTTTTGTCTCCCTGTCTGTATTGGGCGATGCAAGGACAGCATTAAGCTCCGGGGTATTTTTCAGCGTATCCAGAAGCTTTTGCATCTGACCTCTGAAAACGCCTGTTTTGTTCCTGTCCTTTGCAACCGTTAAAAGGCCCCGGGCATATCTGTAATCAACCCCGGTCATGATATCCTGCCCACCCCGTCAACATAATCCCGTATCAGCCGCCGGTTTGTTTCGCTGTCGATGTTTTCTTCCAGAACCTTTTCCGCCGCCTGCATCGATATACTGACCATCTCGTCCCTTATGCCGGACATGGCCTTTTCTTTCTCCAGCATTATATCCCTTTGGGCTCTTTTGAAGATGTTTTTCGCCTCCGCCTTGGCATCCCGGATTATTTCGCAGCGCCTCATTTCCCCGCTGCGTGCTGCCCCGCTTATTATCTCCCCGGCTTCCTTCTCAACGCCGTCAAGCTTCCCCTGGTATTCGCTCTTAAGTCTTTCCGCTTCCTTTTTGGCATCCTCTGCGCTGCGAAGGTCATTTTCAATCCGGTCTCTCCTGCTGGCCAGATGGTCCGACACCGGCTTAAACAGGAAATGCCGCAGCAACAGATATAAAACTAACGTGTTAACAAGCTGAAAAACCATGTTCATGTCAATACCCACAAGGCTTCCGGTCATAGCATTCCCCTCCTCATGTGTCTACATTAACAGGCGTACCAGCGGGTTTGCAAACAGCAGTATCAGGGCTACTATAAGGCCGTATATACCCGTGGTCTCGGCGACCGCAGCCCCAAGCAGCATGGTTCTGATGATATCTCCCTGGGCCTCGGGCTGCCTGCCCACCGCTTCCGCTCCTTTTCCCGCCGCATACCCCTGACCTATACCGGGGCCAATACCGGCTATCATGGCCAGACCGGCGCCAATGGCCGAAGCCGCCAGCACCAGTGCCCTGCCTGTAATACCTTCCATAACAGACTCCTCCTTTTCCTACAGGGTGTAAAACATTAGGGACGGTTCTTTTTGTTTTTTGTGAAACATCAGGGACGGTTCTTTTTGTTTTTTGTTTCTTACCGCTTCAATCAAGATCAGGGGACACACCTTTGCGCAGCGCAGATGACTGATGCCTATCCCTGTGACCTGTAATCCTCAATCATCCCAGCAGGGGATTGGCGAACAAGAGTATCAGCGCAATTATAAGGGCGTATATGCCTGTGGTCTGGGCAACCGCCTGCCCAAGGAACATTACCCTCAGTATTGACCCGCGATGGCCGGGCCTTTTCCCCACTGCCTCCACCGCCTTACCCGCCGCATACCCCTGGCCGGTGCCCGGCCCTATACCGGCAACCATCGCAAGCCCGGCACCCAGGGCCGAAGCTGCAGATATCACCCATGACCCCGAACCCGCTGCAAGCGGCCCGGCAAACAGAAAAACCAGCGCCACCACAAGGGCCAATATGGTGGATGTCTCAGCAACGGCTGATCCCAGCAATAACGTAAAGTTTATGCTTTTACCCGCCCTCGGGTTTAACCCAACCGCTTCCGCCGCCTTACCCGCAGCATACCCCTGGCCGACAGCCGGGCCAATGCCCCCTACCATCGCAACCCCCGCCGATACCGCCGATACCGCAAGGACCTGCTTTATTCCGTCCATACCGACTAAGGGGTTGGCGAAAAGCAGTATCAGGGCCACTATCAATGCGAATATCCCTGAGGTTTCGGAAATAGCGACACCCAAAAACAGGGTGAATGTGATATCCTTTGAACGACCGGGGTTTAAGCCTACGCTTTCGGTAGCCTTGCCCGCAGCAAAACCCTGGCCCAGCCCGGGGCCTATACCGGTAATCATGGCCGCACCGGCGCCTATGGCCGAAGCTGCCAGCACCAGTGTCCTGCTGTCATAGCCGGATATCCAGTCAAACAGTGCTTTTATAATATCTGTGCCATCTCCCATCCCAAAGCTCCTTTCTGTCGGTTGCCACCGTTTCAGGCAAACCATCGGGCTAATCCATAGCCAGCGATATGAAAACCATCGACAGCATGACAAATATGAATGTCTGTAAAACTCCCGCAAACAGGTCAAAGTAAATATGGGGCAGTATGGGAAGTATCAAAGGAACCATCTGGTACATAAGGTACATTATAATAACTCCCCCCAGCATATTGCCGAACAGCCTGAAGGAAAGGGAGACAGGCGTTGACAGCTCTCCTATTATATTCAGCGGCAGAAGCAGCGGCATAGGCTCGGCAAACTCTTTAAGATACTTCAGCAGCCCCTTCCTTCTGATACCGTAATAGTGAATGCTTGCAAAGGTAATAAACGAAAGGGCCATGGTTGTGTTTAGATCCGCCGTCGGAGGCCGAAACGCAAAAAGGCCCGCCAGATTGGCGGCAAGTATATACATGGCCAATGTTCCCATATAGGGGGCGAACCCCAGCTTGTCCCGTCCCATGCTTGATACTGTCAGGTTTTCAATGCTTTCCACAAACATCTCCACCACATTTTGCAATGGCCCCGGTTTTTCCTCCAATACCCTGGTTGAAAAATAAGCAAATGCCACAAGCAGCGCCATAATCAGCCATGTGGTGGTTACCGTCTCGGTTACCCCGGTTCCGCCCAGAAACGGTACCCAATCGGGAATATGAAACTGAATTTTCGGCTCAAACTCCATAGATATTCCCCCCTGTGATTACGCGCGCTTTTCGGTTCCCTTTGCTCCATAACCAATATTATTTGCAAGTATTATCAGTTTAATCAAAAATAACCCCAAAATTGTATATATATAATTAACGTGCGGCAGTGCAATTGAAATACCCAGGACAACACCCGTTAAAAGGTATCTCAACAAATACACCGAAAAAGTATAAGCAGCGGCCTTTGCGGGTTTCATGGCCGCCGCCCTTTCAAGGGTCCTTGCAAGCAGCAGAAAATTAACAATACAAAAAAACACCCCCAGTGCAAACCCTGCCAGATTACCCGAAGACCCTGGCAGCACAGTTGTAAAGGGCGCCGCAACAACGCTTATTATGAGTGTTCTTCCAATTATGTACCTGCTCAGCTGTCTGCAGTATACCATCCGCCTTCATTTCCTTCTGGTAATTCTATTCGCCTGATGATACAGATTCCTAAAGGATGTCAGCGTACCTATAATTATTGATATAACTAGGAATACATTGTTGGTGCCTATCCGCTCATCAAGGTATCTTCCCGCCAATACCCCCAGAACTATAGGCACTGCCATGGATACTCCCAGTTGGGTAATAAACCCTATATATTTCAGCGGTGTAACATCCTTCTTGTCCACAATTTCACCCCGATTACAAACTTATTTTATCCTCACATTGAATTTTTATCCAACATACCGTAATGTAAGCATCAAGCAAAAAAGGGCGCTTTTAAACGCCCTTCTCCATCATCATATCCTTTACCTTCATCAACCGGGTGATATTGCCCCGTTCATTCTCATCCAGCTTCATGGTAATGTATTTTATCTTTTGAGCCATGGAGGGTATCATTACGTACTCCAGGGCATTTACCCTGCGGCGGGTCTTTTCTATCTCCACTGCCATAAGACGGCAGCCCTTTTCTATCTCCGCCAGCTTCAAAAGCCTGGGCAGTATTTGGGAGAGTATCGAAATGGAATTGTCCAGCTCCCCCGAGGTGCCGGCGAAACCATAGGCAATGGGGTTATTTCCCTCTGTTTCGCCTTCTTCGTCGCCTTTGACTATATCGATAGAAGGAATCCGCACGCTCATTACATTCCTTTGTGCCGCCTTAATATCCACCTTGCCAACGGGGTACATAAGGCTTTCCTCCAGGATCTGGTCCGACATTAACGTCCTGGCCATTACATAGTTCCTAAAGGCTTCCGAGAGCTCTTTTTCTATTTCCTCCCTCAGCCGCTTGTTCTCCTTCACCATATCGATGAATTTCTTGACAAGCTCATCCTGTTTGTCCTTTAGGAGCTTATGGCCTCTCCTGGCTACCGTAACTCTTTTCTTGAGCTTTGACAGCTCCATTCGGGTTGGATTGACTCGTATCTCCACGGCCTACAACTCCTTTTTCTCGGGCAGATATTTGTCAAGGTATTCATCTCTAATTCTCTTAAGCTCTGCTCTGGGCAGTATTGCCAGCAGTTCCCAACCCAGCTGCAGGGTCTCCTCGATGGTACGGTTTTCATGCTCTCCCTGGGAAACGTATTTTTTCTCAAACTCATCGGCAAACTTTGCAAACAGCTTATCGGTATCGCTAAGTGCCGCTTCTCCCAGTATAACCGCAAGTTCCTTGGCTTCCTTACCTCTGGCATAGGCTGCGAACAGCTGGTTCATTGTATCCGCATGGTCTTCCCTTGTTTTGTCCTTGCCAATTCCCTTATCCTTAAGCCTGGACAGTGAAGGCAGTACGTCTATGGGAGGCATGACTCCCTTACGGTAGAGCTCCCTGCTCAGTATTACCTGACCCTCGGTAATATAACCGGTAAGGTCGGGTATTGGATGGGTCTTATCATCCTCGGGCATGGTGAGTATCGGTATCTGGGTCACAGACCCCTCAGCCCCTATCAACCTTCCCGCCCTCTCGTATATTGTGGACAGGTCTGTATACATGTAGCCGGGATAACCCCTTCTGCCGGGTATCTCCTTACGGGCTGCCGATACTTCCCTTAGAGCCTCGCAGTAATTAGTTATATCTGTTAATATTACCAAAACGTGCATGTTTTTCTCGTAGGCCAGGTATTCGGCCGCGGTCAGCGCCATCCTGGGTGTCGCTATACGTTCTATGGCGGGGTCGTTGGCCAAATTCATAAACAGCACAGAGCGGTCTATAGCCCCGGTCTTGGTAAAGTCGGTTATAAAGTAGTTTGCTTCCTCAAAGGTTATTCCTATCGCCGCAAATACAACGGCGAATTTGCCTTCGGTACCCAGCACCCTTGCCTGACGGGCTATCTGCGCCGCAAGCTGTGAATGGGGCAGGCCCGAACCGGAAAATATGGGCAGCTTCTGGCCCCTTACCAGGGTATTAAGTCCGTCTATTGCAGAAACACCGGTCTGGATGAACTCGGACGGATAATCCCTCGCGGTGGGGTTTATCGGTACGCCGTTAATGTCAACCCTTTTATCCGGTATTATATTGGGCCCGTTGTCCCTCGGCCTTCCAAAGCCGTCGAATACACGGCCCAGGATATCAAGGGATACCGGCAGTTCTATACCCTTGCCCAGGAATCTTACCTTGGTCTGTTTTGCATTTATTCCGGAGGAACCCTCAAACAGCTGTATAAGGGCTTTGTCGCCGTTTACTTCCAGCACCTTACCCCTTCGCAGTTCCCCGCCCTGCAGTTCTATCTCGACCAACTCGTCAAAGTGGGCTCCGTCCACACCATCCACCAGCATCAGCGGACCCGCTATTTCTCTGACGGTTCTGTATTCCTTAAGCACTCAGCCCACCCCCTTCTTCTGAAGCCAATCCTTCAAGTTGTTTCTTTACTTCTTCCTTGACTGCCTCTATCTTCTCCATCTCTTCTTCCTTAAGGTACTTCATCCTTGATATTCTCTCCCTGACCGGATGGTTTTCCACATCCTTGAAGGAGGCTCCGGCTTCCATGGCCTTCTCGGCCTCTTGATGATATACCAGTATCGCCTTTAACATTTCAAACTGTTTCTTAAGCGAAGCATAGGTGTCCACTTCATGGAAGGCGTTCTGGTGCAGGAAATCCTCCCTTATCGACTTGGTTACCTCTAATATCAGCCTGTCCTTTACAGACAGCGCATCAATACCCACAAGCCGTACAATTTCCTGTAATTCCGCTTCAATCTGCAAAAGCTTCATCGCTTCCGCCCGCAAGTTTCCCCATTCGGGGTCCACGTTATCCTTGAGCCATTCCTCAAGGGTATCCAGGTAAAGCGAATAGCTGGTAAGCCAGTGTATCGCCGGGAAGTGACGACTGTATGCAAGCGATGCATCCAATGCCCAGAATACCTTTACAACCCTTAAGGTTCCCTGGGTAACCGGCTCGGAGAGGTCGCCTCCGGGGGGTGATACCGCTCCTACGGCGGTTACGGAGCCCTGCCTGTCTTCGCTTCCTGTGCAGACAACCCTTCCAGCCCTCTCGTAGAACTCGGCCAGCCGGGATGCCAGGTATGCGGGATAACCCTCTTCACCGGGCATCTCCTCAAGACGGCCCGACATCTCCCTTAATGCCTCTGCCCACCGGGACGTGGAATCCGCCATAAGGGCTACATTGTATCCCATATCCCTGAAATACTCGGCTATGGTTACCCCTGTATATATTGACGCTTCCCTGGCCGCAACCGGCATGTTGGAAGTGTTTGCTATAAGCACGGTACGCTTCATCAAAGGCTCCCCGGATTTGGGGTCTATAAGCTCCGGGAACTCCATTAATACGTCGGTCATCTCGTTGCCACGCTCGCCGCATCCAATATAAACAACTATATCCGCTTCGGCCCATTTGGCCAACTGGTGCTGTACCACTGTTTTACCGCTGCCAAAGGGTCCGGGGATACATGCAACTCCGCCCTTTGCCACCGGGAAAAACATGTCGATAACCCTCTGGCCGGTGGTCATTGCCTGGACGGGAGGCAGCTTTTCCTTGTAGGGTCTTATTTTTCTAACCGGCCATTTTTGCAGCATCTGTACTTCTTTAACGCCGTCGCGTGTCTCTATTTCTGCTATTGTATCCACTATGGTTGCCGGGCCGGAGCTTAGCTTTGCGATTTTTCCCTCTATTCCGTGGGGGACCATTACCCTGTGCTCTACCAGAATGGTTTCCTTCACAACCCCCAGGATATCTCCGCCGGTTACCTCATCTCCCACCTTGGCGGCGGGCACGAAGTCCCATTTCTTCTGGTGGTCCAGAGCCGGTACTTCAACCCCTCTGGCGATAAACGCTCCGATTTTTTTCCGTATAAGGTCCAATGGCCTTTGTATACCGTCAAAAATACCCTCTATCATACCGGGCGCCAGCTCAACGCTCAAGGGGGCCCCTGTGCCCTCTACCGGGTCTCCCGGGCTAAGGCCTGCGGTCTCTTCGTATACCTGGATTGATGCTATGCCGCTTCTTATCTCTATAATCTCCCCTATAAGCCGCTGCCCGCCAACCCTTACAACGTCAAACATTTTGGCATCTTCCAGGCCTTCAGCCATTACCAGGGGACCGGAAACTTTGGTTATTCTACCTTGTTTCAATTCTCTTCTCCCTCACTTTCGAAGAATATATCTACTCCTATGGCCCTTTCCACAGATTCCCTGATTTTCGCAATGCCTGTTCCCAGAGAACCCTGATTATTGGGGATCGGTATTATGGCAGGAAAAACTTCGTTTTCGTATTCTTCTATCATATCTTCAATCTGAACGGATACCTGCTCTGTTATAAATATAACGGCGTATTTTTCCCTTGCCATTGTTCTAAGAGCCTTTTTGGCCTCCTCAGGACTAATTACAGAGAAAATATCCACCCCAAGAGCTTTGAAGGCAAGCACCGTATCCCTGTCTCCTATAACTCCTACCCTATACATATATATCACGCAACCTTTCCCGTAAGCTTTCCGCCGGTATACCGTTAATCTTGCCCACCATAATCATTCTTATCACCCTGGCCTCACTCTCCCTGGCCCTTAAATAACCGATTATGGGAAGGATACCGAAGGCTGCGTACTTTCCTTTTTTAGCCATATTAAGGAGCAAATCATCCGATATTTTTTCAAGTACAGTAGAGCTTCCTGTGTCTATCCAGGGCCCAATACCTTCAATCGCAACTTTATCATACCTTGTTGAAGACAGTCTGTCGGCAAAGCTGCCCACCGGCTCGCCCATAGAGTTTATAAAGAATGACCTGTCCAGGAAGCCGCCGTCAATAAGCGCTGTTTCGAGTAATTTGACGCTCCTTTTCATCTTCCTGACCCTTAGCAGGGTATTTATGTTTGTAAGGTCAATCTCGGTTTTAATAAACTCAATAAGGTCGGTGTCCTTAATCCCATCCGCCAGCTCCCTGATCCAGGCATAAAGTCCCTGGTCAAGTATGATATCTATCATCTGCGGGTCGCCGTTAAGTTCAAAGTCCATATCCGCCTTTTCAAAGGCCTGCTTGATGTGCGGGTTAAACCCTGTCATGTCCTTGTCATCCACCGCCTTGCGAAGGACCTCCACTTCTATTGACCCGGTCTGGGAAAGAATATGACTGTAATCTTCACCAAGATATTTTCCTTTCATCAATACCTTCAGGTTATGAAAATCGTACCTTATTTTGGAAAGGAGTGTAAACCTCTGATCCCTGGTGGAATCCTCAATCACTTTGTAGGCCGACCTTAAGGACTGGTTAAGTGCCTTCTCAAAGTCGTATACGCTCTCAACCTCGCCGAAATAATTGCCGTAATCGGTCTCGCCGAGGATTTTGAAGGCTTCCTGGGCGGTTGAGGCTTCCAGCATCCTGTCTACCGTACTTCTGGAAAGGAGGTTGTTTTCCAGGGCTCTTACCCTGGATACTGCATATAAGAACATTGTATCCCTCATTGAGGTTCCTCCTTACTAGTGGAAAAGGATATCTGCGAGTTGGGTTTCTATTCGCTCCCTCTCCATTCTGAGTAGTGTTTCAAAGGAGTTGTTTATTTCCACTCCCTCGCTCTTTAATATAAAACCGCCTTGCATGTCGCGGGTTTCATCCGACAGTTTCAGTTCAAAGCCCAACCTGTCGTTTATCTTATTCAGCAGACCCTTTTGGAACATTTCCCTGTCCTTCGGGGAGACAACCAGTTCTTCCTTCCCTGTAATGCCTTTGCTGCCAAGGATGGATACAATCATACCGGTATAGTCTTCCTCCGAAAGACCCTTTAGCCGGGAAAGGGCTTTTTCAAAGGCCTGTTCTATCAAGTCTTGCTTTGCCTGGAGATTTTCCTTTTTCAGCTCAAGCTCGGCCATCGAAAGCATTCTTGCCGCCGCTTCCCGGGCTTCCACCCCGGCTTTTTGAAGCCGGTTTCCGGTAATTTCCTCAGCCCTTTTAACGGCCTGCTTCTCCATTGCCTTAACATTGTCCTTCGCTTCCTTAACAATTGCTTCCGCCTGGGCCCTTGCTTCCGCCAGTATACTTTCTCTAATCCTTTCCATTCCCTCCATTTAGGACACTCCCTTAAATATTGATTCCGAATATCATAAGGATTGATGCAAGCAGCGCCAGCACGGCATAGGTTTCAACCATTGCGGCGTAGGTTATCCCCTTGGCAAGTTCCTCGGGCCTTTTGGCCACTATTCCCATACCCGCTGCCGAAGCCTTACCCTGGTAAATAGCCGACATTAACCCCACAAAGGCTATCGGCATTGCCGCAGCGAATATCAGGAGACCGCTTACCGTAGAAATCTCAGCTATATTTCCGCCTATAATTCCAATCTTTTGCATGATAACAAATCCTGTAAGCAGACCATATATGCCCTGCGTTCCCGGCAGCGCCTGGAGCAGCAGGGTCTGACCGAACTTGCCCGGGTCCTCGGTAACAACACCCGCAGCAGCCTGGCCTGCTATACCTACTCCTATCGCAGAGCCTATTCCCGCTAAGAGTACCGCAAGGGCTGCTCCCAAAAGCGACAAAAATTGGCCCTGAGTCAATGCAAATTTTAGTTCTAACATCTATATCTCCTCCTCATTCAGTAAGTTGGTATATTTAGTTTTTATTACAAAGGGATTGAAGGTTCTTCCTCCGCCCTCATAAAATTTACCGAAGAACTCCACATACTGCAGACGGCTGGAATGAACGTATGCTCCAAGAGCATTGATAGCTATATTGAATATATGCCCTACCACCAACGCCACCGCCATCAGGATATAGCCTATTACATTGAACCCCAGCATTTTTGCCATTGTATTCACTACCATGGCTATTACGCCGGTAGCAAGGCCTAGGGCCAGTATTCTCGAATAGGAAAGCACATCGCTAAGATACCCCGTGACACTATAAAGGCTTAGGAGCCCTGACGAAAGCTTCCCAAAGATATTTTTCTTGCTTCGTCCCTGGGTCAGAACAAGACCTGCGGCCCCTGCAATGGATAAAACCTTTGCAGCCCCTGCCAGGGGAGGATATGCAAACATTATAAGCCCTGCAAGAAGCACAGCCCACAAACCCTGGTCAAATACCGCATCAAGGGTTCTGCCGGCTTTTATATTCTTATACGCGGCAGCCCCCAGGCCGACGTAAATCTGTATTATTCCCAGCGCAAAGCTGAATACAAGTAGGCTCATCGGGTCCTCCAGAGGGTTCATCCATATAGGACGCACCACTATAAGGTCACCGAACCAGCCGCCGAACATCGCTCCCCAAAAGAAAGTGGAAATTCCTCCCAGGGTGATAAGCCCGAACAGCTTCTTGAGTATTCCCTTGGGCTTAACGGTTTTAAGCACCCAAAACCCCAGCAGCGTCAGTACAATCCCGTATCCCGCATCGCTTATCATCATGCCGAAGAAAATAAAGTAAAAGATTGAAACTAAAATATTGGGGTCAAAATCCTTTTTGCCAGGAGGGCTGTACAAATCTGTTATCATCTCGAAGGGCTCCACAAACCCGTGGTTTTTAAGCACCACCGGCACATCGTCTTGATCACCGGGGTCGCTGAAGACAATATGTGCTTCGGGGATCTTCTTGAGTACAGCCTTCTTCACCTTATCGGCATCCGGCCCTGCCACCCATCCTTCCATATAGAAGGTCTCCCTGGTATTGCCTGTGGTCCCTTCCACGCCCATCCTGCCCGATATCATATTGTAATAATCATATACTACTTCCAGCTCAGTTCTGCTCTCCGACAACTCAGCCGCCCTGTCCGCAACACTTTGCCTGGCGGCTTGGAACTCCCCAGCCTTTTCCGCGGCCATAGCTATCACATGGGAAGGCGTCCCCTCAATCTGCGGAAGCTCCACCCTGCTCCAGGAATTTTCTTTCAGTATTTCAGAAACCTCCTGCTCCAGGGACTTGCGGTACAAAAGCAGTACATAGGCAAGCTCCCTGTCGGTGCTAATAACCTCGATACAACTCTCGGGAGCTTTCTCCCGCAAAAGAGCCTTAACCTTTTCCACCGAAACCGACGGCAGGTTACCCGGATAAACGGCTACCTTATCTGTAGGCTTCAGTTCCTGCAGCGGAACGTCAAGGCCTTCCCAGGGGCTTAACATGTCCACAGTGCTGGCCAGTCTCATTTCTTCACTCTTAAGGCCGTTCAGCCGTGTTTCCAGCTCTCTGCACTCTGCAACCACCGACCACAGCTTTTTTGAACGGGAGAGCTCTTCCATAGCCGCCTCATCATATATCGGTTTTTCGGCAAATATCGATTTTTTAACAGGCACATACCTGGCCAAAAAATCCATGGCGAACTGTATGTCTCCCAGCTTACCCTGAATGTCGGTCAATTCCCTGGCGGACTCACGGGCTTCGAAAAATCTGTTCCAGTCTTCCCCTGGAGTTGTTTCTCTGATGTCTATTATTTCGACCCTTCCCAGTCTCTGGAACATTTCAACGAATTTGCTCTTGTCCCTTCGGAGAGCAATGATTGACATTTTTTTCACATCAACTATTGCCATACTGTGTCACTATCCTCTCCACAATAAAATCAACAGCCCTGTCCATATTGTTCTGGGTTGACTGTTCCAGGAGAATTCCGTCCTCCCTGTATTTCTCTTTCAGTGTATCGACCTCCTTTTCGCAGGACTTTTTGGCCTCATCCACCATACGGCGGCTTTTCTCTTCGGCCTCATTCTTTGCCCCTTCAACGATGGCATTCGCCTTGTCTTTACCATCCTTCATTATCTGGGCAGCCTTCTTCCTGGCCTCTGCAACTATCACGGTTGCTTCTCTTTCGGCATCCTTTATGCCTTCTATTGCCTCAAATGCCAATGAATGCTCACCACCTCTCGGAAATCATGGGTACGGTTCTCCCAACCACATGTGTCCTGCTATCATATATCTATTATACTATAAACTTAGATATACAAAAACATACAAAGCCTGAAACGATAGCAGACTAAGACCACACCTACATACTGGTATACATTCTACACAGGACTTCAAATTCCTGTCTAACATTTATCAAAAAATTGTAGTTTTATTATATATTTTATCATTTTTTATGAAGGTTTTCATAGGGAAATAGAAGGAAACAAAGCCACTTAAAGAGTTGGCGCCTGATGTGGCATTGTTATTTTTTTAACCAAATATCTGTAGACCCGTTTTGGGCCATCGGTTGGAAATCCGCCGGAGAGGTTTTGTTAATACCATAGAAGTATAAAAGAGCATCCACGATTCTTTGCGAAGCTCTGCCGTCTCCGTAGGGGTTAACGGCATGGGCCATGCTGTTGTATGAATTTTCATCTTCGAGTAATCGGGAAGCAGACCTTACTATATCCTCCCTGTTAACTCCGGCAAGCTTTACGGTTCCCGCCTGTACCGCCTCGGGTCTTTCGGTAACCTCTCTTAGTACCAACACCGGCTTGCCGAGCGACGGCGCTTCCTCCTGTATGCCTCCGGAATCGGTGAGCACCATAAAACATTTATTGATAAGATTGGCAAAGGGCAGATAGTCCAGGGGCTCTATCAGGTGTATCCTGTCCCTGCCTGCGAGTATACTGCGGGCGGTATCAACTACCGCAGGGTTTTTGTGTACCGGGTAAACCACCTCGACATCGCTGTAGGCCGCCGCGATATCCCGCACCGCTTTGAATATTCCGGCCATGGGCGCACCGATGTTCTCCCGCCGGTGGCAGGTAAGCAGTATAACCCTTTTGGAGTCAAACCCGATATCCTTAAGGGGCGGATGCCTGAAATTGTAATCGCTTTCTACCACCTGCATCAGCGCGTCAATCACGGTGTTTCCGGTAACCACTATAGACTTTTCGCCTATGCCTTCATTCACCAGGTTTGCCTTTGCCCCGGAGGTGGGCGCGAAATGCATGTCTGCCATTACACCGGTAAGCCTGCGGTTTATCTCCTCGGGAAAGGGCGAATATTTGTCGAAGGTCCTAAGTCCCGCCTCCACGTGTCCCACCCTGACATGCCGGTAAAAACCAGCAAGGCTTCCGGCAAAGGTAGTGGTGGTATCACCGTGGACCAGCAGCGCATCCGGAGACACTTCTCCCAAAACCTTATCCAGGCCCTTAAGGGCCCTTACCGTCACCCCGGTGAGCGTCTGCCTGTCCTGCATAATATCGAGGTCGTAATCGGGAACTATATCGAACAGCTCCAGCACCTGGTCAAGCATCTCCCTGTGCTGCGCCGTAACACACACCACCGTTTCGATATGTGTGTTATGCCGCATAAGCTTTATGAGGGGGGCCATTTTTATCGCCTCCGGCCTTGTCCCGAACACCGTCATAACCCTTATCCTGTCCATGCTCTGCCTCCTGACTTTGGAACAAGGGACGGTTATTCGTCCCAAAATTCCCAGTTAAAAAGCCGGGATCCCCCGGCTGCTATTGGTCAAGCTTCTTTTTATGCCCGGGCTCCTGGAACCCCATCTGGCTGAGGGCCAATACCATAGTCACCGCAACAAAACCCACAACCGCTACCGATTTAATGGGATTATCCTGCGTAATAACTATTGCGCCAAGCCCTAAAAAAGCGCTTACGGCATAAAGGGTGAACACTACCTGCTTCTGGGAAAGCCCCAGGGCAAGCAGCCTGTGGTGCAAATGTCCCTTATCCGCCTCCATGATTGGCTTGCCGTTAACGGCTCTCCTTATTATCGCAAAGGTTGTGTCGAAAATAGGCAGCCCAAGGGCGAGAATAGGTATGGCAATGGCCAGCGTGGTTGCGCCCTTTATTGCCCCCTCTATGGAAATGGCGGCCAGGACGAAGCCAAGGAATGTGGAGCCGGTATCCCCCATGAAAATCTTTGCGGGGTTAAAATTGTAAGGTAAAAACCCAATTGCCGAACCGGCCAGCGCCGCAGTAAATATAACGACCACGGTGTGTCCGTTCATTATGGATACCACCAGCAGTGAAAGGGCTGCAATCGAAGCTATCCCTGCAGCCAGACCGTCCAGTCCGTCAATGAGGTTGAGCGTATTTGTCACTCCAACCACCCAGAAAACGGTTATCGGATAACTGAAAAAGGATAAATACGCCATACCGTCCACGCTGTCAAAAGGGTTGGTAATCCACTCAACCCGCACGCCGCAGGCGACCAGTATAAACGCTGCCGCTATCTGTATAAGCAGCTTGAGCTTTGAAGGCAGCGGCTTAATATCGTCAACCACACCCAGCATAACAATCAAAGTGGCGCCCGCCAATATACCAAACAGCTTGGTGCTGTACGGTACCAGTATCAAAACAGCAGCCATAAAACCTATATAAATAGCCAATCCTCCCAATCTGGGCATAGGCTTATCGTGTACACGCCGGTCATCTTTTGGAACGTCAACGGCTCCAATCCTTATAGCCAGTTTTTTTATAAAAGGCGTCGTTACAAACGAGATCGCCAAAGCGGCAATAAAGGCAATAAGATACTTCTCCAATTTAATGTGCCTCCTTAATATCCTGTCCTTATGTTAATCAATAATCAGCCCTAATGTTAATTCTAGAGCAACCGGACAAGACTGTCAACACGAAGGCACAAATTGTAAACAGAATTTAATTTTTCCATTACTTGGTGCCAAACAACCTGTCTCCGGCGTCGCCCAAACCCGGTACGATATAGGCATGGTCATCCAGTTTTTGGTCTACCGAAGCCGTATAAATTTCCACATCAGGATGCTGGGTACAGACCCTGTCAACCCCCTCCGGCGCCGCTATAAGGCACATCAGCTTTATATTTTTTGCTCCCTTTTGCTTCAAAAATTCTATGCCGGCACAGGCAGAACCTCCGGTGGCAAGCATCGGGTCAAGCAGAATAAGCTCCCTTTCCTCTATGTCCGGGGGCAGCTTGCAGTAGTATTCCACCGGCTTTAAAGTGTCAGGGTCCCGGTAAAGTCCTATATGACCGACCTTAGCCGTTGGAATAAGCTTTAGCATCCCATTTACCATCCCCAGCCCTGCCCTTAATATTGGAATAATCCCTAACTTCCTGCCCGAAATGCTTTTGCATTTTGTTTTACAAAGGGGCGTCTGTACCTCCACCTCCTGGACAGGAATGTTTCTTGTAACCTCGTAGGCCATCAGCATTGAAAGCTCTTCCACCAGTTCCCTGAACTCCTTGGGTCCGGTGCCGGCATCCCTTATCATGGTAAGCTTGTGCTGGATCAGCGGATGTTCCAAAATATGTACCATCTTTTTCATGCATATTCCCCCCGGTTATTTATTTTTTTGCGGCAGGGGACGCTTGTCTAAGGTGTGTCCCCATTCCCATATAACAAAAAGAACCGTCCCTGTTGTTTCACTCGTGTTTGTGTTCAATACCGGTAATCTTGTCTACTCTCCTTTGGTGCCTGCCGCCCTCGAATTCCGTTTGAAGCCAGGTGTTCACAATCTCAAGGGCAAGCCCGGTGCCTACCACCCTGCCGCCCATACACAGTACGTTGGCGTCATTGTGCAGGCGGGACATTTTGGCGGAATAACAGTCCCCGCACAAAGCCGCCCTTATGCCGGGCGCTTTGTTGGCCGCCATTGAAATACCGATACCGGTGCCGCAGCATAAAATGCCCCGGTCATAACCTCCGGATATAACGGCGGAGGTAACCTTCTGCGCAAAGTCCGGATAGTCCACCGAATCGGTGTTAAAGGTTCCAAAATCGCTGTATTCTATATTCCTGCGTTCAAAAAGCTCCTTTATGCTTTCCTTAAGCTCATAGCCTCCATGGTCGCTGCCAACAGCTATTTTCATTCTCCATGCCCCTCCTTATTGGATTGCAGGCCCCCTGCCTTAATTATTTCCACCAGTTTCTCCAGAAGATACCGGATTTCTTCGGCACAGGCCCTGTATTCTTCCACCCTGCCCCCAAAGGGGTCGCGTATATCCAAAATATCCCGGTTGTCCGAATCCTTTAACCCGCCGCCAGCGTATTCCTTAAGCGTGAATACCTTTCCGGACATGCCGGGAGCCATGCCGATTACCGCCCTCTTATGGGCCATAGTCATGGTCAGTATCAGATCCGCCTGTCCGAGGTTCTCCGCATTAACAGGCGTGGAGGTGTGCTCCGACAGGTCTATCCCGTTTTCCTTCATAACTTCCACAGCCTGTTCTGATGCGCCCTCCTGCCGGAACACCGCCGTACCTGCAGACGCCACCTTTATATCCAACCCGGCGTCCTTCAGCATACTCCTTAGCAGGGCCTCGGCCATACTGCTTCTGCAGGTATTGCCTGTGCAGACAAACAATATGCTCTTCACTTCCATACCTCCCGCGTATGTAATTTTTATAAAACCCGGTTTATAACCGTTTAGTCATACCCTTATGATATTATAGGATGCGGCCTTTAACAGCCTGTTCATAATGGCAAGCCCCATATCATCCCGTTCCACAGCCTCGGCAAGTATAATATCTACCCCCAGCCTGTCAAACTCCCTTAAGGCGGCAAACAGACTCGCGGCTATGGTGCACGGTTTTTCCCTGTCCCCCGCAGATATGACGGTACCGTTTCTGTACAAGGCCCTGGTCTGCTCGGTAGCCAGTATACCCACTTTCCGGCCCTTTGCTTCCAGTTCCCCGGACATCCGCTGTATCCTGCCCACAACCCTTTCTATTATACCATCAATTATTATAACCTCGGCCTCAGGCGAATAATGGGTATATTTCATGCCGGGGGACCTTGGAATGTCAGTTCCGTTGCCGTTTTCTAATGCCGGGTCCACAAACACATTCCCGACGACCTGCCTTATTTGCTCCACCGTAATACCGCCGGGACGGAGGACAGAAACCCCACCGGGAGTAACCTCGGCCACGGTGGATTCCAAGCCCACAGATACATCTCCTCCGTCTATTATCATATCCACCCTGCCCATTAGGTCGTCCAGGACATGGCTTATCCGGGTAGGGCTCGGTTTGCCGGAAAGATTGGCACTTGGGGCAGCCACCGGAACCCCTGCGTAGTATATCATTCTCGCCGCAATGGGATGGCTGGGCATCCTTACTGCCACCGTATCAAGGCCCGCCGTTACCGCCTCCGGTACCAGCGGGGATTTTTTCAGCACCAGCGTCAGCGGGCCGGGCCAGAACCTGTCGATAAGCTTTGAAGCCGCCGCCGGCACGCAGGCCACAAGCCTGTCCAATTCCTCCGTACGGGAAATATGCAGGATAAGGGGATTGTCGCTTGGCCTGCCCTTGGCTTTAAATATGCCTTTGACGGCACCGGCATCAAGTCCGTTGGCACCCAATCCGTATACCGTTTCGGTGGGAAAGGCCACAAGCCCCCCTTCCCTTATCAGAGCACCCGCCCTTTTTAATGCTTTATGGTCCATATTGTTTGCGTCAATCCTGACCACCCTGGTATCCATAATCTCACGTCAGCTCCTCAAAGTACTGCAACAATTGTTGATAAGCCCTCATATAGCCGAAAGCACTATTCCGGCAATAATACCCAGTATAATTCCAAATGATGAAGCCCTGCCGCGGTGTATATTCTGGGATTTGGGTATAAGCTCGCCGCAGGTGATAAACAGCATGGTACCCCCGGCAAACGAAAGGCAGAAGGAGACCAGCAGCGGGGATATTTCCCCCAGCAGAGCACCAGCAAAGGCGCCGATTCCCATCGGTATACCCGCCATAATTGTGATAAGAAAAACCTTAACCCTCGAATACCCGCCTATTATCATAGGCGTTGCCATGGCTATCCCCTCGGGCATATTGTGAAGCCCTATGACAAGGGCAAGGCTTATTCCCAGTTGGGTATTGGCTGCCAACCCCGAACCAATGGCAAGCCCCTCCGGAAAGTTATGTATCGCAATCCCCAGGCCCAGCAATATCCCTGTCCTTATATAACCGCTGCCGCGGATATTTTTTTCTGCAAAGTCCCGGTGCGGCAGAAAAACGTCAATCAGCGTGACCAGCCCCACACCTAATATTATACCAGCTATCGAGTAGGTTAAGCCAGCCATTTCAAAGGCCTCGGGAAGCAGTTCAAAACACACTATGGATATCATAAGGCCCCCCGACAGGCCGAGAATGGTTCCCATAAACCGCCGGGACGGTCTTCTCAGAATAAAGGCAGCCGTACCGCCGGCACCGGTACCCACCATACCCACCACAAACCCCAGAAGAGTGGAAGTAAGAATATTATCCAACCCAATCACTCCTTACGAAGAATTAGCTGTTAACATTCTATTCCTGCCGCCGGGGTTATAGCACAACAATCACACCCTTATTGGCCATGTGACCTGTCAGCCGGGTTTTGTATATAAATTTAAGAGGTATTCAAAAATACCTCTATGCTTCGGTGTTCTTTAACTTTTCCGCCTGGTCGCTGGTAATTAGGGAATCTATCATCTCATCCAGCTCGCCGTCAAGAAAATTCTCGAGCTGATAAATGGTAAGTCCGATCCTGTGGTCGGTAACCCTCCCCTGGGGATAATTATAGGTACGTATTCTCTCGCTCCTGTCCCCCGAGCCCACCTGACTTTTTCTTGACTTTGCAATCTCGGCGTTTCGTTTGGCTATTTCCATATCCAACAGCCGGGCCTTTAAAACCTTCAGCGCCTTATCCTTGTTCTTGAGCTGTGATTTTTCATCCTGGCAGGATACCACCAGCCCCGTCGGAATATGGGTGATTCTCACGGCGGAATCGGTTGTGTTTACGCTTTGTCCGCCATGTCCCGACGACCTGAATACATCAATCCGCAGCTCGTTTGGGTTAATGTCAACATCCACATCCTTTGCCTCGGGAAGCACCGCTACCGTCGCAGCCGACGTGTGTATCCTGCCGGAGGATTCGGTGGAAGGTATTCTCTGCACCCTGTGTACCCCGCTCTCGTATTTCAGCCTGCTGTATGCGCCCTTTCCTTCCAGCATGAACACTACTTCCTTGAAACCGCCCATATTGGTGGAGTTCGAACTCATAATTTCGTTTTTCCATCCCCTGCGCTCGGCATACCTGTTATACATTCTAAACAGGGTTCCGGCAAACAAAGCAGCTTCTTCACCGCCGGTCCCCGCGCGGATCTCCACAAATACGTTTTTGTCATCGTTTGGGTCCTTGGGAATAAGGAGCTTTTTCAACTCCTCCTCCAGGGTCTCCTTTTCAGGCGTAAGCTGGTCTATCTCATTCCTTACCATTTCCTCGAATTCCTTATCCTTTGCATCCGCCAGCATCTCCTTGGCCTCCGAAAGCTCGGACATAATCTTTTTATACTGCTGGTATCTTTGCACCACCGGTTCTATCTCGGCGTGTTCCTTAACGTATTTTGTCCATACTACATTGTCGGATATTATCTCGGGATCCGAGATCTTGGCGCTTAATTCCTTATACTTATCCATTATAAAATCCAGTTTGTCCAGCATTAAATTCACTCCTACCGTAAATTACTGCACTGTTAGTATTAACATTTATAAATTATATCACCGGGCGGCGGGAAATTCCAGATGCTGTCCCCAGCACCACCCTGTCGTTACCGGCAAGGTCCTTTACCACCCGTACCTTTGTATACCCACCGGTTTGCCATAAAATGCCCTGCACAGCCTCTGCCTGATTAAATGCAATTTCTACCGCCAAAAGCCCTCCTTTTTTGATAAACGCCGGGGCCCCGGCTGCGATTTTTCTGTAAAAGCAGAGCCCGTCGGTTCCCCCGCAAAGGGCTAAGGACGGTTCATGCAGCACTTCCCTCTGCAAATCGGCCATTTCTTCCTCGGATATATAGGGGGGGTTTGACACCACAAGGTCAAACTTAATACCGCTTCCCGCAAAGGGCGAAAACAAATCCCCCCTTATAAATTCCACACGGCCTTCCACCCCGTGTCTTAAGGCATTGACCCTTGCAACCTCCAGGGCCTTAGGTGAAATATCCACCGCCTTTAACGTTAAACCTTTATGGTAACAGGCAAGGCTTATTGCAACGGCGCCGCTGCCGGTACCCATATCAAGCGCCCTGGCGCCGTCCGGCCGGTGCCGCTTCAACCATTCAAGGGCTGTCTCCACAAGGGTCTCGGTATCCGGCCGCGGTATCAGCACCGAGGGATTAACGTTAAAACCAAGTCCCATAAATTCCCTGCTGCCGGTTATATAATGAACCGGCATGCCCTCTGCCCTTCGGTCAAGCAGGGCAAAATACTCTTTTCTTTCCCTGCTGTCAATACGGTGTGCCGGGTTGGAATACAAAAAAAGCCTGTCTCTGCCGATAACCCAGGCAAGAATTAACTCGGCGTCCAGGCGGGGGCTGTCCACGCCCCCCTTGGCAAGCTTTATTGTGCCGTAATCTACCATTTCCCTGAGGCTGTTTTCCTCCATTACCAAGCGTCAACTCCCTGGTCCTCCGGCGCTACCGCCTTCAAGGCCGCTATGGCTACCTCAAGCTGACTGTTATCAGGCTCCCGTGTGGTAAGCCTTTGCAAAAACAATCCCGGGGTCCTGACTACCCGCGAAAGCGCGCTTTCGCTTCTGCCCGCCCATTTGATTATCTCATAGGAAATGCCTGCCACCAGCGGCAGCAGTAAAATCCTGGATATTATCCTGACCAGCATATTGGGCCAGCCCATGAACGAAAACACTATAATACTTACCACCATCACGATGAGCAAAAAGCTTGTTCCGCACCTCGGGTGCAGCCGGGAATAGGAAGCGGCGTTTTCGGGAGTAAGCTCCTGCCGGTGCTCATAGCAGTGTATGGTTTTGTGCTCTGCGCCATGATATTCAAACACCCTCTGTATATCCTTCATCCTGCTGACTGCCAAAAGGTATACAAGGAATATGCCTATCCTTAAAAGGCCCTCCATAAGATTCATAACAACGGTGGCGCTGACGTTTGTCTTGATAAACCGTATAAGAAAGGTGGGCAGTATTATGAAAAGCAGAACCGTCAGCACAAGGGACAGAAATACCGAAAAGTATATAGCGGCCTGTTCCGCCTTCTTTTCGCCTCCGAATATTTTTTCCAAAAATCTGTCAAACCGTGAAGGCTCCGCATCCCCTTCGTCAAATTCAGCCTGCTCGGCCGAATAGGTCAGGGATCTAACTCCCAGAACCATGGTATCTATCAGCATAAACATTCCCCTGAAAATTGGCAGCTTAAACAAAGGGTACCTCTTATCGATACTCTTGGTCTTTTCGCGGCGGGTCACTATTTCTCCGCCCATTTTCCTGATTGCTATGGCGGTGTTTTCGGGGCCCTTCATCATTACGCCCTCAATAACCGCCTGGCCCCCAATACTGGTTGGACAAACCTTACTTTTATCACCCATTAATATTCCCCCGTACAAATAAGACTGGTTTAGTCACCAGTCTGTATTTGCTATTCAGTATCCGTATCATCGGACATGCCGTATTTCTTTTTGAATTTATCAACACGGCCACCGGTATCTACAAACTTTTGACGTCCCGTAAAAAAGGGATGGCATTTTGAGCATATTTCAACCTTCAGTTCTTCCTTTACCGAACCGGTCTCAAAGGTCTCGCCGCAAGCGCATTTTACCACTGCTTTTTTGTATTCAGGATGAATTCCCTCTCTCATGATGGTTCACCTCTTTTCCTGCATTATTACTGTATTTTTAACTACAATATTATAACATAACTATTATTTCCCCGCAAACATAATTTTACGTCTCTGTCACGGCAGTGTGCCGAAATCGTCCTCCCGCCACAAAAGTCACAGGGACGTATTTTAATTACAACGGAAATTAGATGTACTATAAAAAAATTGTAATTAATGATAGAATATAATAAGAAATTACAATATCACCGGAGGTGAGGTAATGGCTTTTAAATTTGCAAACAGAATGGACGGCGTAAAGGCTTCCACAATACGCGAAGTACTTAAGCTCACTGAAAGGCCGGAGGTCATTTCCTTTGGAGGGGGAATGCCGGCTGCGGAGTTTTTCCCGATTGAGGAAATGAAAGAAGTAACCTCGAAGGTACTGGACGAGGATGGACAGTTGGCTTTGCAATACGGCTCAACCGACGGTTACCTTCCCTTAAGGGAAAAGGTGGTTAAAAGGCTGGGGAGAGTTGGTATAAAGGGTATTACGGCAGATAATATCCTGCTAACCTCAGGCTCCCAGCAGGGGCTTGACTTTTGCGGCAAAATATTTGTAAACCCGGGCGACTTGGTGGTCTGTGAAAGCCCAAGCTATCTGGGAGCGCTAAATGCATTCAAGGCCTATGAATGCCAATTTGCAGATATTCCGATGGATGACCAGGGCATTATTATGACGGAACTGGAAGAAACGTTAAGGAATAACGCAAAGGTTAAGTTTATTTATGTCATTCCGGATTTCCAGAACCCGTCGGGAAGAACATGGTCTTTGGAAAGAAGAAAACAATTGGTGGAGATGGCCAACCGGTATGATGCTGTAATAATTGAAGACAGCCCTTATTATGAACTGAGATATGAGGGAGAGCCCCAACCGGCTATCAAGTCCTTTGATACCCAAAACAGGGTTGTTTACCTTGGAACCTTTTCCAAAACCCTGGCACCGGGGATGAGACTGGGCTGGATATGCGCCGGCGAAGAGATACTGGGTAAATTTAATCTGGTTAAGCAGGGAGCAGACCTCCAGGTAAATTCACTTACCCAAAGACAGGTTAACAAATACATGGAAATGTACGACCTGGATGCCCGCATCGAATACCTGATAGGTGTGTACAGGAAGAGAAGGGCCGTAATGATAGAACAGATGGAAAAGTGCCTTCCGAAGGAAGTAAAAATATCGGTACCCCAGGGCGGACTATTTGTCTGGCTGGAATTTCCCGAACACATCAACACAACCGAGCTGATGAAGAAGGCGCTTGAAAAAAACGTTGCCTTTATTCCCGGAGATCCCTTCTACCCTAACGGGGGAGGGCAAAACTCCGCAAGATTCAGCTTTTCCGCGATACCCGAGGAAAGGATAATCGAAGGTATAACAAGACTGGGCCAGGCTGTGAAGGAAATACTGTAATACAATAAGACATAACGCGGGATTTTTCCCCGCTCAAACAAAAAGCAAACAAAAAGAACCGTCCCTAATGTTTCACAAAAAACAAAAAGAACCGTCCCTGTTGTTTTTTGCGGGTAAGGGGTTGCTGATGCATAGGTGTCAGCAACCCCTTACCCGTTGATTAGGTGATTTGTTTATACGAACATCTTCTTTACCATTCCAAGGAACTGCCTGTTATTATCCGTCATCATAAGCCTGTTTATCAGGTTCTCGGTAACATCGGCGTTCTGTCCAGAGCTTAACGCCTTCCTTATATACCAAACCGCTTCCAGTTCGTCCTGGCTAAGGAGCAGCTCTTCTCTCCTTGTCCCCGACCGGTTCATGTCAATGGCGGGGAAAATTCTCCTTTCGGACAACCTGCGGTCAAGGTGAAGCTCCATATTACCCGTCCCCTTGAATTCCTCATAAATCACATCATCCATACGGCTGCCGGTTTCGATAAGGGCGGTTGCCAGTATTGTCAGGCTTCCCCCCTCCTCTATATTCCTCGCCGCGCCAAAGAACCTCTTGGGTTTATGCAGCGCACCGGGATCCAGGCCTCCGGACAGGGTCCTGCCGGTGGGTGGTATGGTGAGGTTATAGGCCCGGGCCAGCCTGGTTATGCTGTCCAGCAGTATTATTACATCTTTTTTTTGCTCCACAAGCCTCTGCGCCCGCTCGAGTACCATCTCCGCCACCCTTATATGATGCTCGGGAAGCTCGTCAAAGGTGGAATAAACAACATCGCCGTTTATCGACCTCTTCATATCGGTAACTTCCTCGGGCCGTTCATCTATGAGCAGCACGATAACCTTCATTTCGGGATGATTTTTTGTTACGCTGTTGGCCATTTTCTGAAGCAGTATGGTTTTCCCGGCTTTGGGAGGCGCTACTATGAGCCCCCGCTGGCCTTTACCTATGGGAGAAATAATGTCGGTTATTCTTGTTGAAAGGTCTTCGGGGGAATGTTCAAGGGTTACCCTGCGGTTGGGATAAATTGGGGTGAGGGTGTCAAAATCCGCCCTCTTTGCAGCAATCTCCGGTCTGTCGCCGTTTACGGCTTCCACAAACAGCAGAGCATGGTATTTTTCCGAATCCTTCGCAGCCCTTGTCTTTCCGGTGATCAAATCTCCGGTTTTAAGGTTGAATTTTCTTATCTGGGAAGGGGAAACGTAAACATCATCTGCTCCAGGAAGGTAATTGGAAGAGCGGAGAAAGCCGTAACCGTCGGGCAAAACCTCTAATACTCCTGTTACAAGATTGGGCTCTGCGAGAACGGCGATTTGCTTGAGCTTATCTCCTTTAAACTTTTCTACCTGCTTCTCGAGGATAAGCTCTATCAGCCGGGCTTTCTTATACACGGTGGGACTTTTTACGTTCAAATTCTTTGCAATGTCCCTTAACTCAGCAATAGTCTTACCCTCTAAATTTACATGATTCAATCAATAGCACCTCCACATTAATGTGCGCAACACAACTGTATAGTTTATATCGGCATAATGGAACTCAAACTGGATAGGTATCTTGGACATACCTATATTATACTTATTTTTAAAGTATTACAAGGGGTATTTGAATTCTTGACAAAAACGGGGCAATTTATAGCCCCGTTTAAAAACTATATTGCGTATTCCGGTTTTCTGTCAAGCTGGTGTATCGCTTCAATAAATCTGACGGTCCCGGTTTCCGACCGCATTATGATGGAATGGGTCTTCGCGGTACGGTTGCCATAATACACCACTCCCTTTAGCAGTTCCCCGTCCGAAACGCCGGTAGCGGCAAAGAAAGCCTCATTGCCCTTTACAAGGTCATCCAGGTATAACACCCTGTTGATGTCTCCAATGCCCATCTTCCGGCACCGTTCTTTCTCCTTGTCGGTGTAGGGCATAAGCCTGCCCTGGAAATCAGCCCCCAGGCATTTCATAGCAGCCGCCGCAATTACACCCTCGGGAGCCCCGCCTATTCCAAGCAGCACATCAACGCCGGTATGTTCAAAGGCTACGGCCACCGCAGCTGCGACGTCCCCTTCACCGAAAAGCTTAATCCTTGCGCCCAGCTTCCTCACCCTGTCTATAACGGCTTCATGCCTCGGCCTATCCAGCATTGTAACAGTTAAGTCGGAAATATCCTTGTTAAGCGCCCTTGCTATATTCCTAAGATTATCTTCGACGGGCGCATTTATGTCTGCAACGCCTTTGGCCCTGGAGCTTACCGCCAGTTTATCCATGTACATGTCCGGCGCATGGAGAAGGCACCCTTCAGGAGCAAGGGCAACCACCGATATTGCGTTGGGACTTCCCTTGGCTATTAATGATGTCCCGTCAAGGGGATCTACCGCAATATCCACCTTTATATCATCCCTTGCCTGACAGCCAATCTTCTCCCCTATGTAAAGCATCGGCGCTTCGTCCATCTCACCCTCGCCTATCACCACTACTCCATTGACATGGATGGTATCGAACATTCTCCGCATACCGTCCACCGCTGCCTGGTCGGCAGCATTCTTATCTCCTCTGCCCATGTGTTTGGCAGCTTTTAATGCAGCCGTTTCAGTCACCCTCACCAGGTTTAGTGCAAGGTCCCTGTCCAAAAAATTACCCCCTTAAAATAGCCGGTTATACTACCCGGCTTTAGTTGCTCTTTTGCTTTGCTTGGTTCCAGTCCTTCAAAAACCTTTCTATGCCCAAATCTGTCAGTGGATGCTTAATCATCGCCTTAAGCACCGGAAAGGGCACGGTGGAAATGTGCGCCCCCGCAAGGGCAGCCCGGGCAACGTGCATAGGATGGCGTATACTTGCGGCTATTATTCTGGTATCTATACCGTGAATGCGGAAAATTTCTGCTATATCCCTCACTACCTCCATCCCATCGTTCCCTATATCGTCCATTCTGCCCACAAAGGGGCTTACATAGGCCGCTCCGGCCCTCGCCGCCAGCAAAGCCTGGTTGGCGGAAAACACAAGGGTGGCATTTATATCTATACCCTCGGATGCCAGAATATTGGCAGCCATAAGCCCTTGGACGGTAATGGGTATCTTTATCACTATATTGGTATCTATCGAAGCGAGCTCTCTCCCCTCCTCCACCATTTTTTCCGCTTCCAGGGATATAACCTCCGCGCTGATCGGCCCCTTCACTATTGACGCAATATCCTTTATTCTTTGTCTGAAATCGGCGCCTTCTTTCGCCACCAGCGACGGGTTGGTGGTAACCCCGCTTATAATGCCCATGGAATTTGCCTGCTTTATCTCATCCAGGTTGGCAGTATCAATGTAAAGCTTCAACAATACTCCTCCTCATTTACTGTGTTTTGGCCTCTTTGGTATAAAGTCAACTATATTCTTCCCCAAATCGCTGTTAAAATTAACTTTTTCCACAGTATCCATAAACCTGGTAAAGCTTTCAGACCACAGGTCGTCATCCCCGAGGAATTCCTCTATCCCCAGCTGCCTGATTATCTCTTCCATCTCCCTTTCGTAGGCCTCTACGGCTTGTTTCACATAGCTTTCCCTGCCCAGGAAACACACTTCCATATGAGTATAATGGCAATCAAGAATACACAGATTGGTCTTCCACAAATCTTTGTACCCTAATTTATAGATATGCTCATGATCGCAGGCTATACATGAAATATTCAACTGGTAACCGTTGGTTTTCTTTTTTTTGAGGGTAAAAACCTCTTCTCCGCACTGGCACTTGACCGTAATACCCTCACCGGTTGAAATCTGAAAGGGGTCTGCGGTGTTTGTCTGCATATTGCCGCACCAGGGACATCTCACTGCCACTATCGTTTTTCTGTTTATCAGCATCCCCCACACCTCCCTGGTTTAAATATTCTCCAAAGGACATTCAATTCCTGCCGCTTATTTTTAATATTTTGACCTGCCGGATACTGGCAAAAAACATCAACAAAAAACATCAGGGACGGTTCTTTTTGTTTGGCAAAAAACATTAGGGACGGTTCTTTTTGTTTGCTAAAGCAGCAAGAACCGTCCCCGCAGAGCCTGGTTTCAAAATCAAACAGGGTAGATGTCCCCGTGTTTGAGTGTCTGTCAGTCGCGTATTATTACTGAATCGGCAATAAATACTCCCAGTTCAGAGCGTCCAAACACCACCAAACGGTCGCCAACATCAATATGTCTCATATACCTTCTGGTACCGCTGCTGTTCATAATCCTGGTATCATCGTTAACGTTAATCTGTCTTAGGGTATTTGTACCGGAGTCTTTTAAGGTTATCACATTTACGTCGGTGTTCACATACTCAACGGTACCCATTACCTCGTTCCTGTCTGCCACCGATTCCGCTTCTATGCCGACCACCTCGTCGCTTTCCACCTCTATCTCCAGGAAATAATCCAACCGGAGGTCATAAACGCTGGCGGTTTTGCCGTCCAGTTCTATTTTTACGTCAACCGGCAGTATAAATGTCTCGGTCTCACCGTCTTTCTTCAATATAGTTAACTGATGGGGTCTTCCAATAGCCAGTGATTCCAGTGTGCCTTCAACTTCCCTGTCTACGCTGTCCGCTTCTATCTTTGTAACAATTCCGTACTCGATTGTTATTTCTATCTCATCGCCCCTGCGCAGGTCTTCAAATCCCCTGTTCCTGCCGTCCCTTCTTACTTGTGCATCGTCGTCCACAGGGTATTCTGTTTCCTGGCTGCCTTTTTTGAGGACCAGTATCAGGTTTTTGTCGGTTTTAAGCCCGGCAAAAATACCCATGGCAGTCTTTGTTTTCCTTTCGGCCTCTACACGGGTGGCATAGGTGTCGCTGGCGGTAACCGTTACACTGTCGCCCGAGCTAATCTGCTCAAGGCCAACGGTCTGGCCGTCAAGCCTTATAACGGCGTTTGCCATAAGCCTGTAGGTAAGCCTGTCACCGTCGTCGTCCTCCTCTATGGTAATACTGCTGAACCCGGAGCCGATGTACACGCTTCTGACTATGCCCTTCACTGTCCCCGCCCTGCTTACCACGTCTATCGAGACTATCTTGTCATCCCTTATACCGAAGGTCCCCTGCTGCCCTGCGGCAATGCTTGACAGGGAGGCGGAAGTCCCGTTCAGCCTGACGGTAACGGCAGTGGCTACGTCGTACATATCAATTTCATCATCGGTATCCGAAATCTTTATAACGGTTCTACCGGTGCTTGTAACTACCTCGTCTATCCTGCCCTCAACAGTACTGGTGCCGGTATTAACGGTGCCGGCATGCTCGAGGGACGAGGAAAGCATGGTGGCTATCTCGGCGCGGGTAATCTCGTTATTGGGATTGAATTTGTTCTGGGAATCCCCCTTCATGATACCCCGGTCGTACAAAACCTTAATATATCCCTTTGACCAGTTGGAAATCACCTCATTGTCCACAAAGTTGAGCACCACGTTGGTCATTGAACCTGCCTGCTGCTCAAACCCGAGGGCTCTTGCGAAATATACCGCAACCTCGTACCTCTTTGCATTGTTGGAGCTGCCGTCGCTTTTGACAAAGGTGGCAATCTCCTCTTCGGTAACTATCCCCTTTTCCAGCGCAAAGGCAACATATCCCTTAGCCCATACAGGGATTCTGTCGGAATCCATTCTTGTATTAAATTTTTGTATGTAGGAATCCACGGCCGTATCACTGCCGAACCCTGCAAGCCTGGCAAGGCAGATAATCGCTTCCATTTTGCTGATAGGAGAATTGGGCTTAAAGGTTGCATCCTCAAACCCGCTTATAAGACCCGCCTCATAGGCCTTCATCACATATGTGTCATACCATTCACCGTCTCCTACATCGGTGAATACCCTGGCCGCCCCGGCAGAAAGCGGCATACCGGCAGCCAGCACCAGCACAGCCAGCAGTAAATAAAAAACCTTATGTTTCCTTTCTTTAGCCAAATCCTTCATCCTCCCCATCAAATTTTCTTCTTTGACATATACACATAATATTCTTTACATAACGCTCAATTCCTGCTAAAACCTTCAAAAATACTGCAATATGCAACAAAAGTAAAAATCCCCGCCCGAAGGCGGGGAAACTGTCTGATTATCCTTTGATAAGCACGACATAACCGTCGTCAAATGTCAGCTCCACCTGGGTCCTTCTCTCTATATCCTCAAGTTCGGCCTCTTCTCCGTCAAGCTCTACCTCAACATCCCCGTCCAGTTCATAGGTCACATTTATGTCGTACAGCTTCAGGGTAATCTTCATATCACCGGTATCGACCGATACCACGGCCCCTTCCACTTTCTCAAGCTGTGCATCCACCCTGCTGACTGTATTGCCGTTAACAATCTCGAGTTCTGCGTTCATCCCGACCACAAGGTCTCGTATGCCGGCACGGCTGCCTTCCACATAAATGTCCGCATTCTCGACGGAATAGGTATAGGTCCTGCGGCCTACTTCCAACGTAATGCTGTTGTTTCGGGTGCTTACGGCAGTTATAATGCCCTCTGTCTCCGTCACATCATCCGACGCCTGGATCCTGATCGCCAGCATGGCCCTGTGTCTTACGGCAACCTTCATATTCACCGCCAGGTCTCCAAAAGCAGCGCTTTTGCCGTTCACCCTTATCACGGTATACCTGTTTGTATTAATGGTACGGTAGGAGCTGCCCACCTTCACCTCTATTGTGCCGTCTTTGCTGTTAATCCTGGTTATTACTCCTTCCAGCTCCTGCTCAAGGCTTTCGGCCTGTATTCTCAGGGCCGTGTCTCCCCTGTACCTAACGATAACCGGCATATCCACCATTAAGTCGTCAGCTTCGGCCCTTTTGCCGTCCAGGTAAACCAATGTATCGTCGTCTATTTCAAAGGTAGTGTAAGAGCTGCCTGACTTCACCCTTATCCTTGTGTCATCCACCCTGTATATGGTGCCTTCCACTTCCCTTATTTTATCAACGGTTTCGGCATCGATTGTTACAGCTGTACCGTCCTTAGCCACAGCTTCAACTTTCATATCCTCTTTGAGGTCTTCAAGATCTGCGGTTCTGCCGTTAAGGGTAATATCAGTATCTGAATCCACATTGTAAGTCCGCAGCCTTCCGCTGTCCAGTTTGATGGTAATCCCCTTCACCCTGCCAAGGGTAATGGCGTGTATGGTACCCTCAACTTCTTCTGTCTCTCCATCATCTACCTCATGGTCGCCCTTGGCGTCCAGCCTTATGACCCTGTGTCTGTCGTCAACCTTCAGCCTCACGGTATCCCCGACTTCAATATCCTTAAGTTCAGCATCCTTTCCGTTCAGCCGGATATCGGCGTTGGACGTGACGGTAAATATGAATATAGCGGTGCCGGTCTTTATGGTGATTTCCCTGGCTCTTGCATCTATATCCCTTACCTCGCCCCTGTAGTCGGTAATGAGTTTATCTTCCTCTTCGTCCTTGAGTTCTATGAATATGACCTTTCCGCTGCTGTTAAGCAGAATTTCCACATAGTCTCCCCTGCTGAGCCTATCAAAATCCAAATAATCGCCTTCATGGTAAATGGCTACCCCTTCGATACCCTCATACCATTTCTGTTTACCGTCCACATCAAGCTTTAATTCATAGTCTCTTGTATCAAGCTCAACTACTCTTCCGTATATTTCGTTTCCGTCGTTATCCCTGTCCACTTTGCCGTCTATACGTTCGAGGAGAACCGCCATTTCAGCCCTTGATACAGACTTGTTGGGGTTAAAGGTCCCGTCGGCATTTCCTACCATTAGCCCCAAATCGTTCATCACGTAAATATACCCTACGGCTCCTACCGGGATGGCAGTGTAATCCTTGAAATCCAGCTTATCCCTCATGTGGTCCTCGGCCTCATCCTCTTTCCCCAGGGCCCTTACAAAGTACTTGGCTACCTCCCAGCGTTTGGCAGCCGAGTTGGGGTTGAAATACATCAAATCCACTTCGTCCAGAATTCCCTTTTCGTAGGCAACATTTACATAGCCGTAGGACCAGGGATCGAGTTTTGATCCTCTGTACTTGGACGTCAATGTGTTTGCATTAACTGCTCTATCCTCCCAGCCCATTATCCTCAGAGCCATTATTATCGCCTCAAGCTGGGAAACCGAAGAATTGGGCTTGAAAGTGTTGTCTCCGTAACCCTTTATCAAACCCTTTACAGACATCTTTTCCATCGCATTTTTTGCCCATGGAACTATGTCAAGGTCAAGCAGATTGGTAAACGAAGATAGGGTTACCTTCTTCTGAATCCCCGGCGGCAGGCCTCCCTGCTGCTTCCAGTTCGGGGCCGCGAACCCTGTCACCGAAACCCCCAATACCAGTACAATAACCATTGTCAACGCTATTAGTCTTTTCATGTGCGCTCCTCCTTGTAATTTTATTGTTATGTAAGTCTCGCTTTGTTATATATATTCGCACACCAATTCCATTATAAGGGGGTAGTTTTATTGGTAATTTAATGAAATTTAAAAAAAGAGGCGGTTTGCCCGCCTCCCGTTGACCTTTGCCTATTTCAACTTATATTTGCTCAAAGCCCTTTCGAGCTCCATAACAAGGCCTTCCATCTGGCCTGAGGTTTCCGCAAGCTGTTGTGACGAGGCCGCCTGCTGCTGGGTAACCGACGCAATCTGCCCCGCCGAGGAGGCCAGTTCATCGGCCAGCGCAGACACCTCGTTGATCTGGCTGACAAGGTCCTCCTTGCTTACATTGATGTTGCGGGAGTTATCGGATATTTCCCGTATGTTTCTTACCACACTGTCCACATCCGAAGCAATATTCTTAAAGAACTCTATCGTTTCACTCACTGCCGAATTCTGCTGACCGGCCACCTCCTGGCCAGTATTCACGGCATCCTGGGCGCTTTTCATATTTACCCTGATGTTTGACACGATGGCCTTTACCTCTGATGTTGCCTTAAGGCTGTCATCCGCAAGCTTTCTTACCTCCTCGGCGACAACGGCAAACCCCCTGCCCGCTTCGCCTGCCCTGGCCGCTTCTATGGCAGCGTTAAGGGCCAGCAGATTGGTCTGCGCCGCAATTTCGTCAATATCGCCTATTATTCCGTCAATGCTCCTGGTGCTGTCTTCAAGGCTTACGAATACTTCTTTAATTTCCCCATTGGCCCTGTTGCTGTCTTCATTCCTTTGCTGAAGCTGCTCCACAATACTTATCCCCTTGTCGGTGCTTCCCTTGATTCTCTGGGAATTCTCTAAAATGGCCTCCATCTGGTCGGCAGCTTCCTTTATCTTTACCGATATATCCCCGGTCAGCTCCTTGCCCCGGACGGTTCTTTCAAACTGCAGCGAAGTCTTTTGCGCCATTTCCTGCACGCTGGTCGCCATCTGCTGGCTTGAAGCCGATGTCTCCTGGGATGCTGTAGCCAAGGCTTCCGAATAGCCGGATACCTTCATTACGGCATCCTGCACCCCCTGCATAAACGCCCTGAGCGCGTCCAGCATACCGTTAAAATCCCGACCCAGCTTGCCAAGCTCGTCGGAGGAATTAATTTCAGCCCTGACTGTTAGATCTCCGGATGACGCCGCATCCACCGCACCGATGATATGTTTTACCGGACCCACTATCGACCCCGAAATCAAATATGCAATCAATATGGCTGCAGCCACGCCGCCCAGCCCCCACAGGCACAAGTTAACCAGAAATCTGTTTATCGACTGGGTGTAATCCTTGGTCGGCATACCGACGAAAAGCATTCCTACCACCTGGTCTTCGGAACTTTTCAGCGGATGATAATAGCACAGATATTCCTCGTCCCCTATATATGAATTGCCTGAATAGGATTCTCCCTCCTCAAGTACTCTGCCAAGGATGCCCTGATCCTCCAGTAAAGAGCCCACTATCCTTTTGCCCTCGTTGTCGGTGATGTTTGTGGCAATTATACTGTCACTTTGATATATGGACACCATGGCGCCGTCTGTAAGGCTGCTTATGGTATCTATAAGGTGCAAATTGTTGTACATATTATAATACCCTTTGTACAGGACGCCTTCACCGCCGGCACTTTTATCTATTCTCCAGTAGCCCGAATACTGGAACTCAAACATATAGTTGATAAGCGAAACATCGGCATCAAGTTTTTTCGCCGCCAGGCTCTCCACTTCCAGCTTCATGTTTCTTACGGATATTACCCCGAAAATCAACGAAACCAGCAGCACCAGCAATATAAAGCTTACCGCTATTTTGCTTCTGAAACTGCGCATAGGCTCCTTCCGCTCCTTTCTCTCCAGGCAGTATTCGCCATTTAGCCCATATTTGTCAAGCCCTGCTGTTATTTTCGACATTTACCCTTTAAATCCTGCAACCTTCTAAATTATACGTAAAACAACAAAAAAACAGCAGGGGACTCTGCCCTGCTGCGTGATTTTTAGTTTATGTCCCGATGCCGTTTATCATATAATCTATCATGGTATCCAATGTCCTGTCGCCTATCTTTAAACCGCTGCAGCTTACTGCCGCCGCCTCCTGCATCACTCCCATGAACAAAACAGCTGCGAGGTAAGAATCCACCTGCCTGAAAACTCCGCTTTCAATACCTTCTTCAATTATGCCGCTAATAAAGTCCAGTACCTTTTCCCGATATTCTATCAACCGCTCCAGCATTTCCGTTTGTATGTCCCCCGAATTTTTCATGAACAAAGTCGCGGTGCTTCCATCCTTCTCCAGCAGTGAAACCTGCAGGTCAATTAAGACCTTAAGCTTTTCAATGGGGTCGCGTTTCTTGTTGACGCAGTCGGTTGCCTGTATAAAGGAACCTTCAAGTGTATGGAATATTGTCTCTTCGAACAGCTCCTTCTTGCTGCTGAAATATTCGTATATCGTTCCCTTGCCTATCCCAGCCCGAACAGCAATGTCTTCAACCTTGGCACCGTGATAACCGGTCTCGCCGAATATACCGGCGGCCGCTGCCAGTATCTGCTCCCTCTTGGTAATATCAGCCATGACTTTGTTCCTCCTGTTCCGATTTCAGTCCTAATAACCGCCGGCGGCGGCTATGCCTATACCGCCTGAGGCTTCAAACTGTACCTTCGCCAGGTTGTACCCGTGTATCGCCTGCAGGTGCTGCAACTTTATATCGTTTAAAGCATTCAAGGCATTAACCACTTCCTGGCTGGTTGCCATGCCTGTATCATACCGGAGCCTGGCAATATCGTACGCCTTCTCAAGCCTTTCCACGTTTTTGCCCAGAACCCCTATGCTTTCATAGGCGCTGTGCATATCCATATACGCCTTCCTGACCGACAGCTCCACATCCTGCTCGGTGTTTACCAGTTTGTGATGGCTGTTTTCCATCTCATACCTCGCCTGTCTTGTGACAAAGGTGCCTTCGGGATACCAGCCCAAAGTGAGCTTGTGGTTAAATTCATTCACCCGGTACTGCTCCTTCGCCGCTATTATCTCATACCTGTTTTCAAGGGCGAGGGCCACTGTTTCATCCAGGTCCGCCTCATCGGGTTCTTCGAACCCTAGCCTGTCGGTAAGCTCCACCTCGGTCTTGAGCGGCAGCCCAAGGGTTTTGTTAAATGACATCCGCTGGTATTCCAAATCCCGCAGCGCGGTGTTATACCCAAGCCTTGCGCTCTCAAGGGCGGCTTCACCCGACAGCACATCCACCTGGGACACCATGCCCAGCTCGTACTTTTTATCGGCAATGTCCATATCTTCCTTGGCGGAATCCAGCATGCTCTTTTGGATTTCTACCTTGTCGGCAGCAAATAAAAGGTTGAAATACGCGTTTTGTACCGCCATTTTTACTGTTTCAACCGTCTGTTCCCTGCCCGCTTTCGCGATAGTTCTACCCATATCCGCCATTTCTTTGTAATACCCCTCGTCCATCTTATAGTTCTCAAACATCGCATCAGCTGATATGACTATACCCTCGGCCATCATTGCTCTTCTTTGCGCCCCGGAAATCTTATCCGCCTTGTCATAGGCGCTCTTGGCCTCCCTGTACCCAACCTCCGCCTTGTCAACCGCCGTATGGCTTAGCTTTATCGCGGCGCTGTTTTCCAGTGCGTAGTCCACCGCCTGCTGCAGTGAATAGGCCGTGGTTTCCTGTGCTTCATCGGCGCCGGCGGAAGTAAATAGGGCGCAGGCGGTAACAAGGCACAAAATCACTGCGAATAGCTTTCTTTTCATAAGCGTTAACCTCCTTATTAGTTCATAGTTGGTAGCTCGTAGTTCATAGGCGTCAGGGTCAAGCCTCCGAGCCACAGATCACAGTCATTAGGTTCTAGGTTCTAGGTGCTAAGCACTATATACAACGTATCAATTGTATCACTTCTTTTATCTGTCATTCTGAGGGCAAAGCTCGAAGAATCTTGCTTCTGTCATTCTGAACGTAGTGAAGAATCTTGCTTGGAGAAAGATCCTTCGCTCCGCTCATGATGACAACTGACACGCTCAGGATGACAAAAACTCCGTCCCTCTGGTTATGCGAGTCCACAAGAACCGTCCCCTTGGTTACCAAGAACCGTCCCCTTGGTTACACTGGTTAGTTACCTTGGTTACTTGTTCGCCTGCTCCGCTATATCCTTTGGCTTTCTTGAAAACCTGCCCCGGACTTTATTGCCCAGGTCATCCACCATCGTGTACATGACCGGTATAACCACCAGCGTCAAAACGGTGGAAAACAGCAGCCCTCCTATGACGGCGGTGGCAAGCGGAGCCTGAACCTCCGCCCCTTCCCCCAGGCCGATGGCCATAGGCAGAAGCCCCAGCATGGTAGTCATCGAGGTCATGAGTATGGGCCGCAGCCTCACCGGCCCGGCTTTAAGTATGGCCTCGTTCCTTTCTGCGCCCCCCGACCTTAAGGTATTGATATAGTCCACCAGAACTATTGCATTGTTTACAACGATACCCGACAGCATTATAATACCCAGGAAGGCAGGCACGCTGAGCGAACGTCCGGTCAGTACCAGCCCGCCTACGGCACCGGTCAGTGCAAAGGGTACCGCAAACATTATTATAAAGGGATATACCAGCGATTCAAACTGCGAAGCCATAATCATATACACCAGCACTATGGCCAGTGCAAGGGCCTTTGCAAGGCTTGAAAATGCCTCCACCATTTCCTGGTTCTCCCCACCGTATTCAATCACATATCCTTCGGCCAGCGGATACTGCTTTATACCTGCCTGAATATCCCGCATAACACTGTTTAGGTCTCTGCCGAATATACCCGAGCTAACCGAAACAACCCTTACCTGGTCGGCCCTGTTTATGCTGCTTGGACCCTCTTCTATGACCACGTCGGCCACCTCTTCAAGGGGTACCTGGAATCCTGCCGGGGAGGTTATGATTATATTCCCCAGGTTCTGCAGATTGCCTGCACTTTCCGACTTAAGGCCAACCCTTATGTCAATCTCGTCTCCGCCCATTCTATACCTTGACGCAACCTGTCCGTCCACCGAGCCCTGCACAGCAGCAGCTATGGAGGATACGTTCAGCCCGTAAATGGAAGCCCTGTTCCGGTCCACCGCTATCCTTGCCTCCGGCTTGCCTTCGTCAAGGGAAGAAACGGTTTCCCTTGTACCTTCAACGTTTTGAACAATACCCTTTAAGTCCTCGGCAATAACAGCCAGCTCGGCCAGGTCGTCTCCCTTGATCTGAATGTTTACCGGTGCGCCGCCGGTGGAAAAACCGCCCATGGCCATGGACTCAACCGAAACTTCCGCCCCGGCTATGTCCGCAACCTGCTGCCTTAAGTAATCAGCAACTTCAAAGGTGCTCCTGTCCCTTTCACTTAAATCAACCAGTTTTCCGTATATTATGGCCGAAGAGGTATTGACCTGGGAGCCCATGGCGCCCCCCGAGCCAAGGACCACGAACACGTCTTCCATCTCGGGGACTGCGGCCACCATTTCCTCTACCCGGTCGGCCGTCGCTGAGGTCTCTTCCAGCACCGTCCCCCTGGGAAGGCTGATACTCACAGTTATAAAGCCCTGATCCATACTGGGAAAGAACTCGGCTCCCACCAGTGCAACCGAAAGAAGCGATACCACAAACAGCACTACCAGCCCTAATAAGGCTATCTTCCTGTGTCCAAGGGCCCAGGCGAGCACCTTTCTGTATATCCGGTCCAGTTTGCCAAAGCCTTTGTTCCACCCGTCCAGGGCATTGGATACAAATTTTACCTTTAATTTTTTCTCTCCATTGTGTGATACCCGCAGGTACTTTGACGCGAGCATCGGCACCAGCGTCAGTGCCACCACAAGGGATGCCAGCAGCGCAAAGGATACCGTCAGCGCCATCTCTCTGAATAACTCTGCGGCAATCCCCTCGACGAATACCACCGGTGCAAACACCGCCACCGTGGTCAGTGTCGAGGCCACAACCGCCATGGATATCTCGTCGCTGCCCCTGTCGGCAGCATCAATCCTGCTGTAGCCTTCCTGCCGGTACCGGAATATGTTCTCGAGTACCACTATCGAGTTGTCAACCAGCATGCCCACTCCCAGCGCCAGGCCTCCCAGCGATATCATGTTCAGCGTAAGTCCGTTGAAGTATATCAGCGAAAAGGTAGCTATTATAGATATGGGTATTGCCGCACCTATTATCAGCGTTGTCCTGAAGTTTCTAAGAAACAGGTAGAGCACCGTAATAGCCATCAGGCCTCCCAGTACGGCTATCTTTGCCACATTGTTTATTGTCTGCTGTATAAAGGTGGACGTATCCACAATGGTCTTGATTTCTATCTCGGAATATTCGTTTTTTATCCGGTCTAGCTCGGCATTTATCCTGCGGGCAACCTGCACCGAATTGGCGGTGCTTTCCTTTCTTACGCTAAGGTCTATTGCAGCCTTTCCGTCGGTGGTCATACTGGTGGTAGCTTCCTTAAAGGTATCCTCTATATCCGCTATATCCTCCAGCATTATCACCCCGCCGGCAGGCAGCGCTACCGGTATTTCACCAATCTCGGCGATACTTTGAAACTCGCCGGTGGTTCTTAATATATACCGCTTGTTTCCGTCGTCTACACTCCCGCCGGGAAGGTTAAGATTCTCGGCCCTGAGGGCCTGAACGATATGGGCAAGCGACAGGCCGTATCCCTGCAGTCTCTCGGGGTATACTTCTACCTTTATCTCTCTATCCCTGCCGCCGTAAATGTCTACAACAGCCACGCCTTCCAGCCGCTCGAGCCTTGGCACTATGTTATCGTCCACAAGGCTTTTAAGACTTGCCAGGTCCCCGTCGTTGGAAATGGCTGTCTCGACTATGGGTATCATATTCGGGTCCATCTTTAATATCATCGGAGATCCGGTCCCCTCAGGCAGTGCACCCTTAACAAGGTCTACTTTCTCCCTAAGGTCAAGAGCGGCAAAATCCATATCGGTGCCGCTGGCAAACTCAACCATTACGGTTGCGTTGCCTTCGCCCGAAACCGAAGATACCGACTTGATATTGGACACGGTACCAACAACCGACTCAAGCGGTTTTGTCACCAGGGATTCGACCTCCATTGGTCCGGCTCCCGGGTAGTTAACCGATACTATTGCCATGGGAAAGCTGATATTGGGAAGCAGGTCAAGGCCTAAATTCCCGAAGGATATAACCCCCAGCAGTATCACTATCAGCACGCACATGGTAGTGGTGACAGGCCTTCTTATTGCAAGTCCCGAGATTTTCATTCGCCCTCACCCCTAACGACCCTGACGGCTTCCCCGTCACTTAGATAGTTCTGGCCTCTTACTATTACCTCTTCTCCCTCTTTGACACCGCTTATAATCTCAATCACGCCGTCGCCGCCTATGCCGGCAGCTATTTCCCTGTAAACCGCCTTACCGTCTTCCACAATATATACGTATCTGTCTCCGTTTTTGGCCATCACCGCCGCCGAAGGAATATGCACAACATCCTCCCTTGAATCCTTAATAAGATCGGCCTCGGCAAACATACCCGGCTTTATTACGCTGTCGGGATTGTCTATTAAGATTTTCAGCCCGAACAGGCCGGTCCTTGCATCCGCCGCCGGACTTATTTCCTTTATGGCACCCGTGAAGGGCTGCTCACCCGCCGATGGTATCCTTATGTCTATACTGCCCTGCTGTTCCACATGATTTATAAGGCTCTCACCTATGGAACCCTCCAGTACAACCCCCGACATATCCACAACCACCGCCACCGGCGCCCCCGGCGATACCGTCTCGCCTATACCTGCATTTATATAAGCCACTACCCCGTCAATCGGTGAAGTAACCCAGCATTCCTTGTACTGGCGTAATACCATATCGTAGGAAGCCCGGGCCTGGGCAAGCTGAGCCTCCAGCACCGCAAGGCCTGCGTCGGAAGCGCCCGCCCGCATCTGTTCAAGGGCCTGTTCGGATATGGCCCCCTGCTGGTAAAGCAGTTCGCCCCTCTCCAGGTCCTTCTTTGCATTTTCGTACCGCTCCTTGTTCTGGCGATAGTTCGCCTCGGCCATCGTAAGGGCTGCCTGGGCCTGGTCAAGCTGTGCCTTAATATCCGAATCGTCTATGACGAAGATAGTATCTCCCTTGTTTATGCTCTGCCCTACCTCCGAGGTTATCTCTTTGACCTTGCCGGTCACCTTGGCAACAACGTTTACTTCATGCAGGGCTTCCAGCTTGCCTGAAATTGCTGCGACCGAAGCTATGTCCCCCTTTTTCGCCACCGTAGTTTCAACCGGCGTTCCGCTTGTTTCCTCCACAGTACCGGTTTCGGCAGCCTTCTGCCTGTTCAAAAAGGATAGTATCAAGACCGCTGCCACTATCAGTATTGAAATGGTTATTATGTATCTTTTCTTAAAACGAATCACCGAAATCCCTCCATAATTTTCTGCCTGATTTGTTCCGACCGGTCGGTCGGTCACAGCTAATTATATGCCCCGCCGCCTGTCCGTGTCAATAGTATAATATTGTAGTATTTAGAATAATCGGGGTGCCCCTTTCATTAAATATCCAAGTATATCTTCATGGCATTCCTGATATGCTCCCTTAATTCATGAGAAGCCGCCGAGCCGCATTGATTTTTCAGCCTTTCCTTGGATATACAGCGTATCTGATGAGCCAACACAACGGAATCCTTTGGCAGGCCGGAATCCTCCGCACTTAAGAAAGCTTCTATGGGATACACTTTTCTGCCGGGCTTTATGGATGTTACAGGCAGGACTGTAACGGTAGGCAAAACCTTATTTGCTTCTTCTGCTGACACAACCAGAACCGGCCTGATTCCCGCCTGTTCCGAACCCTTTACCGGGTCAAGTCGAACCCAAAAGATATTCCACTGATACTCTACCATTCGATGTGCCTCCCCTCTGCCTCGGCGTCCGGGGATTCAAAATCCCTGGCGCACTCTTCAATGTCTTTCAGAAATAAAGGATCCCGGGAGGCCTTACTAATCTCCTTCCTTAACTTCTCCTTTTCGAGTTTCTTCGTATACTCTTCAATAGCTTCTTTTACCCCCGCATTAACCGAAGGGATATATTTCTCATTTGCGTATTCCTTCATCCTGTCAACGGTTTCTATAGGAAGGCTAAACGTATAATTCTTCACTTTTGGCTTCATTATATATCACACTCCGAATTAGTATTGTATATTTATATTTTACTGTTTGCAATATAATCTTGCAATAGTCCTTAAATAATTCTTTCGTATAAAGCCTCCAAGGCCAGGGAACCTTATACGTCTTCCCACGTCGAATTAAAATGGGGACATTCCGCAAAAAGGAATACCCGCATCAGCAGCGGTGTGTCCCCTTTCCTCGGACGGACATTCCGCGGCAACACTCTTTAAAACGCTGCGGCAATTTGATAGAATTCTATATGGAACTTACAAAAAATTCCGTACCGAAAACATATCAATCGGAGACATTCCGCAAAATGGAATACCCGCGTCAGCAGCGGTGTGTCCCAGCCCGAAAGAATATCAATCGGGGACATTCCGCAGCAAGGAATACCTGCGTCAGCAGCGGTGTGTCCTCTGACATTAATAAAGCGGTGTGTCCCCATTCATAAAAAGGAGGTAAAATGTATTGTCTCTGCTGGAACTAAAGGACATAACACGAAAGTACAAACTGGGCCAGGTCCAGGTAACCGCCCTTGGCGGCGTAAACCTTTCCATCGAAAACGGCGAATACGTTTCGATAATGGGCCCGTCGGGGTCGGGCAAATCCACTCTGCTCAACATAATAGGCTGCCTTGACCTGCCAACAACCGGTACATATATTTTCGGCGACAGGCACATAGAAAGCCTTAAGGACGGTGAACTGGCGGATATACGCAACCAGCGCATAGGCTTTGTATTCCAGCAGTTCCACCTTTTGCCCAACCTGACGGCTCAGGAAAACGTCGAACTGCCCCTCATATACCAGGGCGTATGGGGCAGGGAGCGCGAAGAAAGAGCCAAGTCGGCACTGGAATCCGTCGGCCTTGGGGACAGGATACGCCACCTGCCCTTCCAGATGTCGGGGGGAGAACAGCAGAGGGTGGCCATTTCAAGAGCCATAGTGGGCAACCCTTCCCTGATCCTTGCCGATGAACCCACCGGGGCGCTGGACTCCCGTTCCAGCGAAAACATTATGGAGATATTCCGGCGGCTTAACAGCGAGCTGGGAATAACGATAGTACAGGTAACCCACGAGAGAGAGGTAGCCCTGTACGGGCGAAAGATATACCATCTGCGGGACGGCGAGATTGAAAGTATCGAAACATTAAACAGTCAGGGGGGAAACTCATGTCACAAAAACTTATAGCAATAATTGTGATAGTCGTAATAGTACTGGGCGGCGGAATATACGCCTTCAGGCAGCTGGTGCCGGCCGGCTCCCGGGATACCGAAGGACCGGTTTACGCCACAAAGGAGGTAATAAAGGGAGATATTTCGGTGGGAGTAAACACTACCGGAATGCTAAACCCCACCCGGGGCGGAGGCATAAGGGTTCCCGGGGAGATGCGGTATGACGGCGGCGCCAACATAAGCTACATACTAAATGAAATACTGGTGGAACCGGGGGATGAAGTGCAAAACGGCCAGGTAATGGCGCGGCTTGTATCCTACGATTTGGAATCCCAGATAGATCAGAAACAAACCCAGCTGGAAGCAAAACTGGATGAAATCTGTGAGATGACCGGAGTATCTCCCGATCAGGTGGACAGTATAGTCCCGTCAAAGGGTATAACCCTCAGGGCGCCAACCGACGGCAGGCTGTCCGGCTTTAACGTACGGGAAGGGGACGAACTGCAGCTTGGACAGGTAATATGCCGGGTGGTGGACGACTCAAGGTTCAAAGTAAGGGCAAAGCTATACAAGCTGGAAATAGACAAGGTACATGTGGGACAGAAAGTTTTGCTGAACTTCACGCATTTTCAGGGCTTTATCGACGGGGAAATAACCCAGGTTAACCGCAACCCGGTACCCGACAGGATAGGAGACAACGATTATGCGTCAGGGTATGTGTACTGGATAACCATAGAAGGAGATAACCCCAGCCTTGTACAGCCGGGGATGGAGGTAAACGTGGGACTGCCCGCCGATGAAAACAATATGTACGCCAACTATTTCGCGAACAAGGCGGTGGTGGAAAGTTACATACAGGAAGAAAAGCTGATAAACCGCGCGGAGGCCATAGTCACAGAGGTCAACGTATACGATATGGAAGAAGTAAAAAAAGGTGACCCCATCCTTTCCATGTCCGGAACCGACGTACAGGAAACCCTGCAGGACCTGATGGAGGAGATCCGCGAGCTCAAAGTGGACTTAAGAAACCTGCAGAACCAGTTTGACCAGCTCGAGATTACGGCAACCATGGACGGTGTGGTGGCCTCAATCAACCGGCAGGAGGGCGAAACGGTCAGGGCCGGCGAATGGATAGGAGATATATACAATACCACCGAAATGATGCTGTGGGCACAGGTGGACGACATAGACATAGTAAACGTAAAACAGGACGCCCCGGTAAGGGTGACGGTAGACGCGGTACCCGGAGAAGTTTATGAAGGAAAGGTTACCCATGTATCTCCGATGGGTGAAAAGATAAACAACATAACAAGATTTTCGATAAACATGAGTATCAAAGGCGGGCCGCAGCTTAGACCAGGGATGCAGGCCAACGGCTTTATAGATGCGGGCAGCGCCGAAAACGTGCTGTTAATACCCCTTGAGGCAATATTTGAAGAGGACGGAAAGTCAATGGTGGAGGTACTTGACGAAAACGGTGCTGTAAGGATGGTACAGGTACGGCTTGGCCTTATGAACGACCGCTATGCAGAAGTTTTGGACGGTTTAGAGGAAGGCCAGCTGGTGATAACGGGAAGCAGCGCAGACCTTCTGCCCAGTCAGCAGATAAAAGCAAAGGATACTCTGCTTCCCGAAAAAAGCCCGGATAATAATAACAATGACGGAAATTAAGGGGGAGTTTCATTATGAAACAAAATAAACCTAAGTCTGGCCCCCGGCTGTTAAAAATAAAAGAAAAGGCCGGTGATTCATATACAGCTTTAAAAGGCAAAAAACCTTTGAAAGCAGCAGCTTCCTTTATAAATAAAAAACGGCTTATGCCTCTTTTTACAAGGATCTGGTTTACATCCAGGATGGCGGCCCACGGTATACTTTCCAAACGGCTGCGGTCTGCCCTTACCGTACTGGGAGTGGCAATAGGGGTGGCTTCGGTGGTAAGCCTTATGGGTATCGGCGAAGGGGCCCGGATGGCGGTAATAGACCAGTTCGAGAGCCTTGGTTCGGATGTGGTGATTATCAAGGCCCACAACCCCAATTTTGAATTTGACCCGTCGGAGACGGATGAACTGCTTGAGAGGGTACAGGGTCTGGAAATGGCTACACCCATAGTCCAGACCGAGGCCACCATTACATGGAGAAGGTCAAAGGGCAAGGCCGAGATAATAGGCACAAACGGCGAGTTCCCCGAGATCCGGGACCACGAAATAGTGTCCGGCCATTTTTTCTCATCGCTGCATGTTGCCCAGCGCTCACCGGTGGCGGTTCTTGGATACCAACTCGCCCAGGGGCTATTGGGCGGGCGCAGCCCGGTGGGCCAGACCATGTCGATAGCCGGCCAGAGCTACAGGATTATCGGCGTGCTGGCAGCAAAGGGTGCGGGAAAGGCTGAGAACATCGACTTTAAAATAATAATACCCTATACGACGGCGCAAAAGCTTGCAGAAAAGCGTACGGTGGAAGAAATATGGGCCAAGGCGTCCTCAAGCACCGACGCAGACCTGGCGATAGTGCAGATGGGCAGGATATTCAAAAGGAAGCTGGGCCTTGACCAGAGCGCGCCCACTCCTTCCATGCCGGGCAATGAGCAGGAAACAAGCGAAGCTGTAGTTAAGGAAGCCGGCATGCCGGCGATGGACAGCCCCGCCCCCCAAAGGCCTCAGTCGGTTCTTCCCGAAGGGGGAGAAGACCTTATAACCATTACAAGCCTAAACCAGATGGTTGAGGAAGCGGACAACGCAAACCGTATAATGACGTTGCTCCTCGGCGGTATAGCAGCAGTGTCGCTGCTGGTTGGGGGCCTTGGCATAATGAACATAATGCTGGTAGCGGTGACAGAAAGGACCGAGGAGATAGGCGTAAGGCGCGCCCTCGGTGCAAAACGCGAGGACCTTTTGATGCAGTTTCTGATGGAAGCTTTGTATTTAAGCCTTATAGGCTCTGTGACCGGCGTTGCGGTGGGCATATGGGGGGTAAGCATCTTCAGAAGCTACGGCTTTGAAACGGTTGTCAGTTTCCAGGCAATAAAAATAGCCACAAGCGTGGCTGTTATATCAGGCCTTTTATTTGGCGTATACCCTGCAGTATCGGCTTCTTCTGTTCCTCCGGTAGAAGCTCTGCGGCGCCAATAAAATAAGGGGACACTTCAGTGAAGTGTCCCCTTTCCTTTAAATCTCCAAATTTTCAAACACATTCTCAATACCGTTTTTAAGATCATCTACACGCTGCTCATTGCTCTCGCTCCCGGTGAAATCCTTGTTGTATTCACTCCACAGCGAAATCAGAGCTCCCTGGGTCGAGACCAGCACATTCTTCCTGCCATCATAGTCGGAAGGAAGCCTTTTATCTATATCCGCGGGCCGTATACCCGAAAGCCTGGGCATCCAGTCTGAAGAAAAGCTCTGCCATCCGGCGGCATCCGGTACGGCCGCCAGCCTGTCATAGTTATCGTTAAGCTCAGTGTACATATCCTTCAGATCGTCCTTATATTCTCCAAGCATATCCTGCGTTTCATCGCGTGAAACCTGCGGCTTTTCCCTGAAATACATATATCCCAACGCAGCTGCTATTGCAACCAGTAAAACCAGCAATATTATGGTATAAGGCCTTCTGCTCATAGCCGCATCTCCTCCTATTAAAAAGCTAACAGAAGTAATTATACATTATTTTTTCTATGTGCGCAACTAATTATCCCTTCCGGTTTATACATACGTCATTTGCTTGTTGCTCCCTTTATGACTCTAATTTCAACATCCTGCTTTTTTATCTTATCATCAAGCTTATCGACTTTTTCTTCAAGCAGGGTTACCTTATCATAGGTCAGTTTATATCCGTCATATAAAGCCTTATGGTTTATATCCATTTTGTTTTCGAGTCTGACTATATCATGCTTTGTTGCCATATTATCCTTTATGTTCTGCAGTTCCCCCTTTGTTGCCATACTGTCTTTTACGCTCTGCAGTTCCCCCTTTGTTGCCATACTGTCCTTTACGCTCTGCAGTTCTCCCTTTGTTGCCATACTGTCCTTTATGTTCTGCAGTTCTTTATTCATACTGTCCATTCTGCCGCTTAAATCGGAGTACATCTTCTCAAGTAAGTTTAAAACCTTGTCATCCGCCACGAAAGGTCCCTCCTTTACTTACTCACTATAGCTATAGTATAACATTTCTTCCATTCTCATATATCATACTTTCATATTGTCTGATCGCATGGCATTTAATGATACCGCGTAAACTCTGTGGACCTGCTTGGGTCATATCTTGCAAGCCTGGTAGTGCCGTCCCAATCGTATACGTATCCGACGATATCTGCATCATCAAATACATCCTCTATCTCGAAATATATTTCTTCCATAAAGTATTCTATATCCCTGTCCCTAAGGTCATCCCAATCGTCTTCATATCTGTCGTAATCAATGTAAACATTAAAGGTAATATCATCTTCATCGCCCTCCAGCTCAATGTCCACATCAAATTCGCCGAAGTAGTCATAGAACATATCGTTCAAATCGTCTTCAAGGTCGTAAAGGTCAGCATCGTCTTCGGTGTCAAGGGACACTACTCCCTTGGATGAGGTGGAGAATTGGTACATTTTACTTGAGGTTGTTCCGGAGCTGTCCTTAAAGTACCCGGATATGCCGGCTTTTGGATACTCATCCAAAATATCGTCGCATATATCCTGCAGGTAGGACTTGACGTTCTTTTCCGTCAGTTTGTTCCAATCGGTTTTATCTTTTTTCAGGCTGAACTCAATCTTTACCGTAACTTTGGTTTTGGTTCCGCTAAGCGTAATGTCAAAATCGACACCTTTGTATTCATCATGGTAATCATTCAGTTCGTCTTCAAGGTCATCTATACCAATGTCGGATGTACTGCTTTTGCCTTCAAGGTCTTTTATCTTATCTTCCAGAAACTTAATCTCGTTGTCTTTCATCATTAACTGCACGTTCAGATAATTCAGGTCCGAACCTGGCTTGTCGGTAACCGATATTATATAGTTTATCGGATCCCATTGAATATCCTTGTTGAATATGTTGGCCATCATGCGTACGGGTACATATGTGGTACCGTCCACGATAAAAGGCTCGGTATCGGTATATACTTCCTGGCCGTTGCTTCTAATCTTTACGTTCATATACCAGGCTTCCAGCATTTTTTTATTTCCCGAGGCAAAGCCTGCAGGAACCATGCACCCAAGTACCAGCAAAGCAGCCAGTGTAAACAGTATTACTTTCTTAATAGTTTTTTCAGTCATTATAAATACCCCCTGGATTCTTAGTCTTTATCAGTATATCATATCCCAGTTAAATATACACAATTTTACAAAATAATATCTTTTTTGGCTGCTACTTTATAATCCGGCACCATTTTGTTAATAAGCAGCAATGCTTCTGTATGGTCTTCATTTATAAGCAAATACCTTAAATTTTCCAGTTCTTCTTTTAATACATTAACATCATTGGTTAACGGCTGTCCTATAAAAATCTTCTCGTGGCCGGTGGAACTTAACTTTTCTTCATCCAGAAACAGCTCTTCAAAAAGCTTTTCCCCCGGTCTTAACCCGATTATCTCTGTCAAAATATCCTCCTCCGGCTCAAACCCCGAAAGCCTTATAAGGTCCCGGGCAAGGTCCATTATTTTAACCGGCTCGCCCATATCCAGCACAAAAATCTCGCCGCCTTCAGCCATTGCCCCGGCCTGTATGACAAGCTGAGAGGCTTCGGGTATCGTCATAAAATAACGGGTTATTCCGGGATGGGTTACGGTAACCGGGCCGCCTGCGGCTATCTGGCTTTTAAAAAGCGGTATGACGCTGCCGCTGCTGCCCAAGACATTTCCAAACCTCACTGCTGTGAACTTGGTGTTGCTGTTCTTGTCCATGGTCTGAACTATTATCTCCGCTATTCTCTTGGTAACCCCCATTATATTTGCAGGGTTAACCGCCTTGTCGGTGGATATTAGGACAAACTTTTCAACGCTGTATTTATCCGAGCACTCGGCAGCGTTCAATGTACCGAATACATTGTTCTTTATCGCCTCGGTGGGGTTATCCTCCATTAGCGGCACATGCTTGTGAGCCGCAGCATGGAACACTACCTGGGGCCTGTATGTCTTGAATATGCTGTTAAGCCTTGCCTTGTCCCGAACCGATGCAATCAGTATCTTTGTCTTTAAATCCGGATGGCTCCTTGCCAGTTCAACCTGAAGGCTGTATGCGTTGTTTTCATATATATCAAGTATAAGGAGGAACTTTGGCTTAAACCGCGCTATCTGGCGGCACAGCTCCGACCCTATCGAGCCGCCCCCGCCGGTTATAAGGACCGTTTTGTCCTTAAGATACCCGGAAATCTCTTCTATGTTCAAGTCTACCGGTTCCCTGCCTAAAAGGTCCTCTATCTGGACATCCCTTATGTGTTTTACGCTTACCTTGCCGTCTATCAGTTCATAGACCCCCGGAAGCGTCCTGAGCTTGCATTTGGTATTCTTACACAGGTCTACAATATGCCTCAAATCCTTCCTTTTGGCGGAAGGTATAGCAATAATTATTTCATGTATTTTCAGCTTCCGGGCAACTTCTTTCACATTTTCAATACTGCCAAACACCGGAACCCCGTTTATTTTTCTCCTGTGCTTTTCCCTGTCATCGTCAAGGATGGCTACCGGCTTAGTATTAAGCTCGGGGTGGTTTCTAAGCTCCCGGATAACCATGGCTCCGGCTTCCCCGGCTCCTATTATGAGCACCTTTATCGCATGCCTGTCTCTACCGTTTTTGTTTATTGCATAATACCTGCCGCCTGACAACTCCCTGATAATCCTATAGCCAAACCTGCTGCCGCCTATGAAAAATACGTCAAGTATGAAAGAAAGGACGTATATACTCCTCGGAAGGCTGGCCTGAACCAGGAAAAGATAGCTTATGGCTATGGCGTTGGCGCTTCCAACCGCAACTACAATCTGCAGCATATCAAGGATACCCGCATAACGCCACAGGTTTTCATACAGCTTGAAATAGTAAAAGGTAATTATCTTTATTGCCACAAGGATAAAGGCTGCTTCTACAAATGTATTAAAACTACGGCCGGGCAGCTTCCATTCAAACCTTATTAAAAATGCAAATATGTAGGATAAATAAATAAGCACAATGTCTATTATTATAAGTATGACCGGCCTGTAACGGCTTTTCATAAACAAAACCCCCGTAAATTGCATACTAATTATCTTTGGTTACCGCAGCTTCATCACATTTAATACCTGCTGTTTCCTTTGGGATAACCTTTATAAGATAACTGAGAAACTCTTTTCTCAAATCCTCTCTTCGTAATGTAAATTCTACAGTAGTAGACCTTCATTCAGGTGTATAATGTTGTCAGACACGGATATACCTCCTTTAGTGTTGTTTTTGTCTCTCAACTTAAATTTACACTTGGAGTTATATCCGTGCAACTACATATTTTAAAATGTGCGCAATTTATTATACGTTATCACTGACCATGACTGGATTTACACCATACTTGGCTGCAATCTCATTGACGGTAGCTTCTTCCCGGAGTACTTCGAGGACGACTTTGGTTTCGAATTCTGCTGAGTAATGATTTCTCTTATTCATACTCTTAGTATAACTTATTTTTTCCGTTTCGTGTCTCAACTCTTGTGTTTTTGCTAGCCCAGAATAACCGATTACTGACGGTATTGCCAGTCCAAGAATTGCCAGATATAATGACCATAGTACATTCTTAAGAAAGGAAAGACGCCCCTGTTAGGTAGACAGCTCACTACAGCAGTCTCAGGGACGTCCATCACAACTCTATGGTTATTCTATCAGAATATGAGCTGGATGAAAACCCTGAAACAGGTGTTTTTTGTTAGGAGTTTGGAGCCGTTTTTCTGTCCCTGCTGTCAGTCCAAGGAACGAACAGTCGTTGGCAGCCGAAACCGCATACTGATTAGATCATGCGGCAACAAGATCACCCTGCGCATCAGGCGCCTCCGATGCAAACGTTGCGAAATCATGCACCATGAACTTCCCATCGAAATAATCCCCTACAAACGACATGAGGCTAAAAGCATCGAAGCCGTGCTGGAAGAAAGAGAACCGCTGGACACCCCAGCTGATGGGTCCACCCTGAAACGGTGGCGGTTCTGGTTTGACGGACTTAAGTGCCATCTGCTGGGCGCCCTGGCATCAACAGTAATCAAAAGCAGCGAAAAAACTGATAAGGCTCCATTAACCGGGGACGCTCTCCAACGGATCCGGCAAATCGTAGGCAACGCTGCCGGATGGCTGGGCCGTGTTGTCCAGACAGTTGTAAAAAGTCATTTTTGGGTACAGACCCGTTCGGCATTTCATGCCGCTAAATCATAGTGTATGGTCATGATATATTCCCCAGAGAGGAGATATGCCCATGACCAAACACATTAAAGCTACGGCAGAAGAGCGCATGAAAATCATTGCACCCCTTTTATCCCCAGACCTGGACAAGGCCTCTTTCCAACGGATATAAGACCAAATCAGCCAGGAAACAGGTCTATCCGAACGCACCATTAGGCGGTACCTAGGCCGCTACCAGGAAAACGGATTCGCTGGTTTAAGTCCAGCTGCCAGAACCGCCCGGCAAAGCGACGCAATTCCAGAGGAAATCCTCCAGGAAGCCATCCTGCTAAGGCGGCAGGTGCCTGGCCGCAGCGTGGCCCAGTTGATTCAGATTCTGGAATGGGAAGGAAAAGCCCAACCCGGTCAGATTAAACGCAGCACCCTGCAGGAAAAACTGTCTGAACGGGGATACAGCAGCCGACAGATGAAACAGTACAATCAAACCGGTACCGCTACCCGACGATTTGTCAAACCACACCGAAATTGTTTATGGATGTCAGATGTAAAATACGCCATTTATTTGCCAATTGGTCCAAGTTCAAAACCAAAACAGGTTTACCTGGTGACCTGGATTGACGACTGTACCCGGTTTATCCTCCACAGTGAGTTTTATGCGTCTCTGGAAAAAGCCATTGTTATCGATAGCTTTCGCCAGGCCCTAGTCAAGCACGGCCTGCCTGATTCCGTATACTTTGACAACGGATCAGAGTACCGAAACAAATGGATGCAGGACACCACAGGACTTTTAGGCATCAAGCTTATGTACGCACGCCCTTATTCGCCCGAGTCCAAGGGAAAATCAGAGATCTTTCACCAACGGGTGGATAGTTTTCTTTCGGAAGTCAAGCTGGAAAACGTCACCACCTTAGATGAACTCAATCGCCTGTATCAAGTATGGCTGCAGGAATGCTATCAGCACAGGCCCCACAGCGCTCTTAAGGATAACCAGAGCCCTGTCCAGGCCTTTCAGTCCGATAAACGTCCCATCCGGTATGCTGACCCTAAGGAGATCCATGAGTCGTTCCTGCATAGAGAGGAACGGAAAGTCGATAAAACCGGCTGCATAAGTTTTTACGGCAAACCCTATGAAGTTGGACTTCAGTTCTTGGGCATGAAAGTGACTGTTATCTACGACCCCACAGATATTTCCGTGATAACCGTTCAGGGAGGGAACCTGCCGCCGGTTCAGGCCAAAGAGCGAGTGATTGGCCAGTGGGTGGGACTAAAACCCACCCTGCCGGAACATCTGACTAAAGAACCAGCCACCGAATCCCGGTTGCTTAAAGCAGCCCTGAAAAAGCACGAGAACCGGGACAAGCCTATGCTCATTAGCTACAAAGAGGCGGGTGAACCGGATGTTTGAAGGCTATTATGGCTGTAAAGAGACACCCTTTGCCCGGACCATTGCCTCACAAGACCTCTACACCCCACCGGTGCTAAAAGAGATCGCCGGCCGGCTCACCTATGCCGCCAAGCGCCAGCTCTTTGCCATCTTTACCGGTGAAGCGGGGACGGGGAAAACCACCACCCTGCGATGGTTTAAAGATCAATTGCCCGCCAATGAGTACCGGGTGTTTTACTTGTCGGATTCAAAACTCACACCCCGCCACTTCTACAAGGGCCTCTTGGAACAAATCGGCTGTGAGGCCAAGTTTTATCGGGGTGATGCCAAACGGCAGCTACACCGGGAGATTGAACTGATGCTGGGCATTCATAATGTTAAGCCGTTAGTCATGCTCGATGAAGCTCACTTACTGGACCGGGAGATGCTGGAGGAGGTTCGCTTTTTACTCAATTTCCGCATGGACTCTATGAGCCCCATGGCGCTTATCCTCTCCGGTCAATCGGAGTTGTGGGACCGGTTAAAGCTCCAGAGCTTTGCTGCTATTCGGCAACGTATCGACTTAGTCTGCCGCCTGTCCCCTTTTGATAGGGCACAGACGGAGAGCTACCTAAAAAGGCATCTTGCTGCGGCAGGTACTGACCGGGACATCTTTTCTGAAGGGGCTATTGATGCTCTTTATGCCTACTCCGGCGGTATAGCCCGACTCATTAACAAAGTGGCAACCCAGTGTTTAATCTACGGGGCTCAAAGCCAAAAGCCCATCATTGATGACCATATGGTAAAAAGGGTCATTGATGCTGAGATGGCATAGTTTACTCCGGGCCGGTTTTCTCCTTTCCGGGAGGATAGAGCAATGCTGGGGAGCAACTCGAGCGCCCAGGAAAGGGACATTGTACGGTAAGATTCCCTCCGTCTCCCGGGGGGAAGAAAGCCGGCCCTGGTCCCTATTACCGGTAATGTCCAGAAAGCGAAAAACCCGCTTTTAATCTTTTGGTCAAAATTTCTGACAGTTTATGGACAGATTAGGCCGTCTAGCGCTGGACAACTAGAGGTAGCAGTAACACTCTTGGGAGCATTATAGTTAATAGTCTTAAAGAAAGAAATATAATGTGGTTTAATTATTAGCACCATCTTTCATCTTAAAACTCTTAAGCATTCTGATTAAGTAATTAAATGCTTCTAGTTTAAACACTCTAGCTAAAGAAAAGTAAACAAGTATACCTAAAATAATTTGGACCATCATTAAAGTTATAGGCTCAAAATTCAGTAAATAAATAGAAGAAATGCCTATTGTCATAATTAATGATATTAAAAAAGCAGGTCCTACATCTATTATCTGCTCCTTCAGTGTATAACCTAACAACTTAATATTAGGATAAGCAAATAATGCCATAGATATGAGGCTTGATATTAGCACACCCCATGCTATTGCTAAAACTCCAAATGGTACACTAATAATTAGTATTAAAACACCTAAACCTTTATTAACTATTTCAAGTCTTAAAAAAGTACCACTAAAACCCAGACCTTTTAGAGCTTGAATGTTTGCTGTTTGAAGCGGCCTAATTGCATAAACTAAACAATAGATTTGTAAAAAAGGAACGCTTGGAAGCCATTTGTCAGTTAATACAACTTTTACAAGAGGTTCTGAAATAATAAATAAACCAGCCATTAATGGGAATATCAAAAACGAGCTAGTAACTATAGAGCGCCTAACCATATCTTTTACACGCTTTCTATTATCTTGATGTGCTGAATAAGTTGGCAACATAACAGATTGTATTGAACCATCAATATTGCTAACTATTACTGTTGGAAATTGCTTTCCTCTATTGTAATACCCAACCATTTCTGCGTTAAATAACTTCCCAATTGTAAGACCCCTTAAATTTAAATAGAACGTGTCTATCAGAGAAGCCACCAAGATTTTGTTCCCATATGAGAACAACGATTTAAATCTCTCGATAGAAAATTGTAATTTTGGTCTCCATTTTATCGTGAACCACATAATTAAAGTAGTAAGTAATTGATTAGAAATCTGCTGTCCAACTAATGCCCATACTCCAAATCCATTATATGCCATAGCTATACCAACAAATCCTGAAAATATTACAGAACCTAAGCTACTATAGAATAATTTTTTAAATTCCATATTGCGCGAAATAACAGCAATTTGTACTGAGTTTACTGCTCCAAAAAATAGTATTATCGACAAGACTTTTAATACTGGTCCTAATAAAGGTTCATCATAAAAACCTGCAATCAATGGAGAAAAAATTAATATTATAGCGTATAATATCCCAGCAATTGCAGCACTAAAATAGAAAACTGTTGAAAAATCCAGACTATCTGCATTCTTTTTTTGTATTAAAGCTGTATTAAATCCACTTTGAACAAATACATTTGCCAATGTTAAAAAAATAGTAACTAAGGCAATCAATCCAAATTCTTCAGGGGTAAGTATTCTTGCCAATACGATTGAAACAATAAAACCTACTCCCTGAACACCCCCTCGTTCCATAACCTTCCAAAACAAGGATGCAAAGATTTGTTTATTTGTTATTTTTCCTTTCATATCATAGCATTCCCTCTATTATTATTTATATTAACTAAATCTGACCTACGATATCTTTTATTGATTCTGTTAAGAAGTCTAATGAATACTGTCTTTCAGCTTCTAATAATGGCCTTATATCCTTGTAATCTATTGAATTCTGTTCTATGAATGATACTAATCTATCAGCAGTTATAAGTCTATCAATTAGTTTTGTTTTGTTTAAGATATTATAGATTCTAGAATTTTGGCTTTTTTTCTCATCATCTTTAAATCTCTTAAAGACAGCAAACTGTTTTTCAAAATTAATACTGAATGCTACACCATGAAATGAATCAGTCAGTACATAACTTGCATTATTCACCAATTCTACAAAATCAAAAGGGTCCCCATTTATTACCTCTAGATCTTTAATTTTACCGTATTTTGTTTCAAGTGCAATCAACTTATAACCAGTACTTCTAGAAAGCTGCTTTGCGTATTTAACTTGCTCTTCATTATCTCCTAAAATATAAAGTAGAATATACTTCTCAGTTGGTGATACACGTTCCTTACCCTTAATCACTTTTAACCATTCAGTCTTAGTCAGCAATAACGATGGATCTAATACTACTTTTGCATCTCTTCCTGTAATCGACTTAATGATTTCTGCACCTTTTTCTTCTCTAATAGATAAGTGCTTTATGCTTTGAACGTATTCTTTGAATTGTCCTTGAATACTATCTGGAATAAAATTATAGCCTATACTCGGTGCATAAGATATTCGTTTTTCTTGATTTAAAAATTCTAAGTAGTAAAATGTGTTAACACCATTATTATTACTCCAAATTTGATCACTTCCACAAACACCTGCATTATATATTTTATTAGCATTCTCTTTAAGATTATCGTATGAATAACAAGGGGGACTCACGCTCAAATTATTCTTTACAAATTTCAATTTCTTTCTTCTTCCACTATAGATTTCATGCCTAAACAACATCATATAAATGTCTTTGATTCGTCTAATCAGTCTTTTCTTAAAAGTATTTAAGTCATGCCTATAATTAATAAATTCTGGCTTATATCCTATTTTTTTAATTGTTTCTTGCAAGGCATATGCTTGTAACAACCCACCATAATTAGGATTATAATGCCACGTTACTATTCCAATTTTTTTCATTTCATCCTCCTCTTAATTGTTCCTCTGACCCTATCTGGCAAACCAAGCCATAATTTTTGAATTAACTTGGGTTTGGAAATATACTTTTTCAAAATTCTGTCTATAGGATCTAAATTATTTAAATCACGAAAGAATTCTTCTCGACTTTTATTCATTACTGAAGCATTCCTAATGGGTGGATTTGTCTTTTGTATATCGATAATATCAACACTATATAGTTTCATCATAGATTTTAGTTTTTCAAGTACTTGTTGTCCCTTGTCTGTATTTACAATAATAGTAGAAAAATTATCAAGTCCTTTAGCATCTGGCAACAACTCATGTTTATTCTTGAAATCTGCAATTGTCAAGTCGCCTACTCTTTGTAATTTTGCATATCTACATTTACTACAAGATGGTCTTATTAAAAGTGTTTGAATAAATGCAGTATTAAACAAATCATTCTCAAATTGAACTTTTTTGCCACTTTGAAACTCTATGGTGATAACATGCTGCAGTAATTTTCCCAGCTTTGCTTTTTTTCCACGAAAAGTGTAGGATTTGACTTTCTCCTTATATTTGTCTTCAATATAACTAATATACCTTTCAAAAACACCAGGACTAGCTACACCATGACAAACTAAATCTACGCAAAGTAAATTGGCATATGTTTTTCCTAGATAATTTCTTATTCCAGCTATTTGACATGGCGTACCTGAAAATAGTATCTTATGCCCTTGTAGTAATTGATTTTTTATTTCTTTATAACTATTTTGCATATTACTTTGAACATATTTAGATTTTCTAAATGGTCCTATATTTTCTACCGATTTTATATAATCATGAATAACTTCTGTACCATCAAATTTCGCTCCGTATATTACATCACCCGAATTGCAGTATGCATTACAAATAGCTGTGAAGGCTCCTCCTGATGCACTTTTCTCCCATATTGCATCTTCCTGATGACGTCCGGCAAAACTTTTCTGAACATTTTCGGTATAAAATAAATCTTCATTATTCATGATGGGACATACTCTTTCACAATTACCACAATTAATGCAGCGAGAATCCGCTATAGGATAATCAAATCCTTCACCATCTCTAACAAAAGTTATACAATTAACTGGACACACAGCACTACATGCTCCACATCCCGTACAATCATATTTAGTTTTAGTAAAATATAGCATATATTAACTCTCTTTCTTAATAATTTAATTGCTTAGATAATACAATTTTCGGAGTAGAGTTACATAAAAATCGTATAAGAATAATGATTGGAACCCCATATGCTATATAGATAAACCCATTATATACAGATCCTCTCCCTATAATTACATAGCTAACAGCATAAATGGCATATATTAGAATTGAATCATTCATTTTTTTTCTTGTTACAATAATAGCATCACCTATATAGGCAAATATTGCCCAAAACATCCCTAATAAAATTCCATACCATCCAATATTTGCATAGCAATCGCCAAAAAGTGTAGGATGTATACTTCCACCTATAGATGCACCAACTGCAGCTCCCATAGTCACAGCAAAGTCAGCTGGCTTTAATCCAAATGCAAATCTTGTTGGTATATAAACTAGCATCATTCTTATATATGTGCTTCCTTGCCCAAAACCAGGAAATTGATTATCATTTAATATAAAATAATAAAAATATTTTCGCAATCCTAAATCTCCGTTATCTGTATTAATGTGTTCAAATACTTTATCATTGAATGTTGATAAAGTATACATAGAAAAAAAATTATCCATAGTACCTGCATGCCTAAATATTCTAATACCATATATACTATATATAACTAAAATTCCTATAAACACAACCAGCATTATAGTTGATAATTTGATTCTTTTTTTACTGAATATGATTAACATTATTATCGAAACTGCAATTGGAAGTATTTCAATTCGATTTCTAGATACAATAACTGAAAATAACATTGAAAGAATTAATAAAACAGTTGTTTTATACTGCTTCTTTATAAACGTTATTACTGCTAACCCTGATAATGAAAAGAATATAACTTTTGATATTTTATCAATTGAAAGATAGTTGAGACTAGTAGAATAAGCTCTATTTAAACTCCAAGATGTTGAAAGTAATCCGCCAGAATATTTTGCTGTTACATAAATTGATCTACCAATTACTAAAAGGACTATTATTGTTAAAATTGTAGTTCTAGAATTTAGAAGTTTATTTTTTATATTCTCATAATCAAATTTTTTAAAATTATAACTATTAATACTGTTTAAAATAAATCTTGAGATTAAATATATTAAACTAAAAAAGATTGTAAACGCTGATGATTCAATTATTGCAGATTTCGAGTAGCTACTATTACTAGAAATACTTGATAATAGGTTCATTACTCCAAACATTATGGCTAAAGTTCCCCACAAGAAAACCACTGGAGATTTTCTTCTAAGTTCAATAATACAAATAACTCCAACTAATGCTAATTGTAGTAATGCTAAGAAAACAACCATCTACCTCACCCCTGAAGTGATCATATCTTTTATCAATCTAGCTTCCATACCACTAGTATTAATTGCTGTATATTTTAAATGTTTTTTATAAGGAACCCCGCTAATTAACTTCTCTAGCATTGGTTTCAGGTCTATATCTATTTTATCATTGCTTATAAGCTCAACATTACTAAAATCATCAAATACTTCATGACAAACCGGAATGTCAGATGTGATTACTGGTATCCCATAAGTAGCCATCTCACACATAAGTAACCCTTGAGCGTCAGTACGTGTAGGCATCAATGCACATCTAGCCGTATTTAACTCAGCTAGCATCTCTTCATGATTTAGGTTCCTATTTTCCCATATCAAATTATCAGCCTTCTTTATATACTGAAATATTTCTCCTTTTCCGATAACACGGAAGGTTAAATTAGGATTATGCCTAGCCAACTCATTAACTAAATCTATTGAATACTTTTCTCCATCAATGTTTCTTCTTACTGTTATAAAGTCTGACTTTAAATTCTTTGATGGAATGTAATTATTCTTTTCAAATTTTTCGCCTACACTATTGTAGATAATTGAATATCTACCTTCTAGGACTTCTGGATTAATTTTAGTATTCTTTATAAACTCGTTGTACATCCATTTACTTACAAAAATAAAATGTGTTTTAAAAGATATTTTAGGGAAATATTTTCTCCATACACCCAACTTAAATAGATCATAAATGTCCTGCATAATAATCAGATGAGGTAAACTTTTTTTCTTCCAATCAAAAGGTTTAGGATAAACAGTAGACGCCCTTAGAACCTCATGACCATGAAAAACAAAAGCTAACTTCTGAAATAGGTATTCATACTTCTTAATAAACCTATAATGGTTTCTAATATTTGCGGCGTGACTCACTAACAACACAAAAGAATATTTATTTATATCTCTTTTATATGTTGCTAATGTAATAACATTTATTCCTTCAAAACTATAATCTTCTTTTGTCCCAAAGTTTAGAACAGTAACGTCAATTCCATGACCTTTGTAATATTTATTTCTCATATGAATATACATTGGTCTTACAATACCATCATTCTTAGGATATATTGATGCTAAAACTAATACCTTCATCTCTATACCTCTCTTTTTAAATTGTTAATGTTGTTACTTCCATCATTAGCTTTCATTATATGTTCTAGACTTGTTTTAATCATAGATTTTTCTTTTTCTATAATATCCTTAATCCTAGACTTATATTTAGATGTTTCCTCTATAACTAAGCTACTCTCTGGAATTAAGTTGTCAACTTCATCTTCTACTAATTTATAGGGAAGGTCGAATTTTTGCATTAGACCTGGATTCTTAAAACCCCATGTTTTTTCAAAGTAACCTATAGCCGGTGTATTAGCTGATAATGCAAGGATAATAGAATGAAGCCTCATTCCAATTAACAACTTGCAGTTTCTGTATATTTCCTTTAGAACAAGCGTGTCGTATTCTTCAATGATAGCAATCTTATCAGTACTCTTATATTCATTATAAATTTGCTCGGTTACCTCTCTATCCTTTCTTGTTTGCACAATTAGCATTATTTGATAATCATCCATGTTTATATAATGTTTTATAGTATTCCTAATGGCATCTAATATTTTATTTTTTGTGCTAGTATTAAGTTCGCCTAAGTCTCCTACAACTTGTGTTCGCAATGTTATTGCTATCTTATTAGAATTGGTATTAAATATACTCTGATATTTATCGTTAAATTTTTTCTTTGCTAAGTCATTGTTTTTAATGAAAAAAGCTAAGTCTATAGATTTTTCCATTTGTAAGTTAGTAAATTTTCGCCCTAAATAATCATAACTCATATCTTCTCTTGTAAAAAAACGCTTTGCATTTACTAGATTATTATCTAGTAATCTACTCCCTCTCTTATTAATTGTAGAAGCTGAATGTGGGAGTATTATGTAAGGTATCTTCTTTTCTTGAGCTTTCTTTAAAGGATACATTAATGCCTTAAGCCGAGCATAGTCTGTTATAGATTCTGATCTAAACAGATTGCCTCCATTGAAAACAACTAATTGCGACGATGTTAGCCTTTCTATAAATTTAATGTCTTCATTTACCCCTATTGTTTTTAAATAGCCATTAATGTGATTTATTATTGTTGTTATCTTACTATCATCTCTATTCAACTTAAAAGGTCCACCATAAAGTTTAATTTGAGGATAATATTCATTTATATATGTCTGAGTTATTTTAAATTCTTTATCGCTTTCATCAGATTTAGAAAAAGCTTTAATCTCGCAGTCTAAATCAAGTAGTAGATCAAAAGCTCCTAAATTAATTGCCATATCACCACTATTTTTTAATCCATAGGTATAAATTAAAGATACTGTTTTCATTATTACCCTCCTTGCAAATTGGAACAAACTTATCTTGTAAACCTTACTAATAGATCCATCATACCATCTTTACACTCTCTGAATTGTATATCTAAAAGTGTCATTTCATAACTGGTATCGTCTTTACTTAAAGCAATTGTATAAAATTAAATAATGCAGCTTTTCTCATACTATTCCAAAACATCTACAATTCTCTTGCTAGCATATCCATATGGATTGCTTGCTTTACTCATTTTGTCGTATTCATCTTCATCTTCAAGAAGCTTCTTAAATGTGCTATAAATAACTCCTTCATCTGTCCCTACCAGCTTTAATGTTCCCGCAGCAATACCTTCAGGTTTTTCAGTTGTATCACGCATTACAAGAACAGGCTTTACTAAACTAGGCGCTTCTTCTTGTATTCCACCGCTATCTGTTAATATTAAATACGATCTCGAAAGGAAGTTATGAAAGTCTAATACCTCTAGAGGTCCGATAATTTTTATCCTATCACAATCACCAAGAATTTCATTAGCTGTTTCTCTAACAACTGGATTCATATGAATGGGATAAATTGCTTTTTTATCAGGATACTCATCAATAATTCTCTTGATTGCATTAAACATATGCCTCATTGGTTCACCAAGATTTTCTCTTCTATGAGCAGTTATCATAACCAGCCTACTATCTGAAGCCCAATCTAGCTGTTTATGAGTATAATCATCGCTAACTGTTGTTTTGAGAGCATCGATAGCTGTGTTACCAGTTACATATATAGAATCTGGATCTTTTCCTTCTTTAATTAGGTTATCTTTTGACATTTCAGTAGGTGCAAAATTGTATTTTGCTACAATACCAACTGCCTGACGATTAAATTTTTCAGGATATGGAGAATATATATTATAAGTCCTAATTCCTGCTTCAATGTGTCCTACTGGAATTTGCATATAAAAACATGCCAATGATATTACAAATGTTGTAGATGTGTCTCCATGAACCAAGATTACATCTGGTTTTACTTCCTCTAGGACCACTTTCATCTTTTCTAATATATTGATAGTAACATCAAATAAGGTAGTGGCAAGAATTTTGTGCTTTTACCCTTAACCACCTGGTTTTAAGGCAGGTAAGCCTTAACCTTATCCGGAAAATATATTGACAGCTGCAATAGTATCTGGCTCCAGTTCTGTATCCTGCCGGTCCATTTACGCATAACGTCCTGGGTAGCCAGGTAAAGCATCTTTTGCAGTGCATCGTCATTGGGGAATATACTCTTACCCTTGGCCACCTTCCTTAACTGACGGTGGTAGCTCTCTATCATGTTTGTGGTATATATTATCTTACGTATTTCAGGCGGGTACTTAAAAAATGTTGATATCTCCGCCCAGTTGCTCTCCCATGACCTTACTATTAAGGGGTACTTGTCAGCCCACTTTGCGCCAAACTTGCTTAGTTCCTCAAGGCCTGCTTCCTCGGAAGGGGCTGTATATATGGGTTTTAGGTCGGATGTTACTTTCCTTACGTCTTTATATGATACATAGCGTATAGAGTTTCGTATCTGGTGTACTACGCACTTTTGTACTTCCGTTTCCGGAAAGCATGCATGGATGGCTTCACTAAAGCCTTTCAGGTTGTCTACACATACTATGAGTATATCCTGAACACCACGGTTTCTTAGCTCATTTAGTACGTTTAGCCAGAACTTGGAGGATTCGTGTTCTCCTATCCACATGCCCAGTACGTCCTTATGTCCGTCAAGGTCTATACCTATTGCCATATAGGAGGCCTTATTGACAATCTGGCCGTCTTGCTTTACTTTAAAGTGCATAGCATCCAAGAAAAGTACTGCGTATATCTGCTGCAATGGTCTCGACTGCCATTCTTTTATTAAGGGCATTATTTTGCCTGTTATGTTAGATATGAGGGTAGGTGATACTTCTATACCGTATAAGTGTTTCAGATGATCCTGGATATCCCTTGTACTTACTCCTTTGGAATAAAGGGCTAGAATCTGGTCTTCTATGCCGGTTACGTTCTTTTGATGCTTCTTTACAATGGCAGGCTCAAACTCGTTGTCACGGTCTCTGGGTACTTCCAGGTCTACTTCACCATATTCGCTGCGTACTGTCTTCTTTGTATGCCCGTTCCTACGGTTTTGGGTATCCTTGTTCTTTTTATCATTCTTGGCATAGCCCAGGCTGTCATCCAGTTCAGCTTCCAGCATCTCCTGCAGGGTCTCTGAGAACATGTCCTTGAGGGCGTTTTGTACATCCTCTGCGGTTTTTAAGTTGTTCTCTTTTATGAACTCCCTGATCTGCTTTCTATCGAACATCTTCATTTGCTTTCCCTTCCTTTCCTCTTGATTGTATATTAGGAAAGGTTAAAAGCACAATTTATTTTACACACTCTCAAATAAAGTTTGCTTATCCTTCATAATTGAAAGATTGTAATCCGGAACGATATGGAAGGCATCTAGAACTTGATTTAGCATTTGCCTATGTTGTCCCGTCACACAAACCACTGTATTCAAGCTCTCTCTAGTCTTCAGCTCTTTTACTAAAGGGCACATTTTTATAGCCTCAGGTCTTGTCCCGAATACAACCATAACTATTTTCTTCATTGATATCACCCTACTTTTTCTATAGTTTATATGCACCTTCGAAAGTACAAATATTTCTAGTATCAAGTACTAATTTATTCTTAATAAGTTCCATGTTATTTTTTATATGGTTATGTCCTACCATAATAACAAGGATTTCGATTTCATTAATAAAGTCTTCAAAGTTTTTGAATTGATGATCTACAATTTTTTTCTTAACAAATGGATCAAATACTTTTACCCCAAAAGCTAAGTGCTCGTCCATTCTTTCCAACAATTGAAGAGTCGGACTTTCTCTTGTATCGTCTACATTTTCTTTATAAGTCAGTCCATATAAACCAACTTTAGAAATATCTTTAATGTCATGTTCTCTCATGATATCTCGGATTCTTTTTAATACGTGAGTAGGCATGGAATTATTAATCTTTCTCGCTGTTAAAATTAAATTTGTTAAATCTGGATAATCTCCAACCAAAAACCATGGGTCTACTGAAATACAATGTCCACCAACCCCTGGACCTGGTTGAAGTACATTAACACGTGGATGCATATTAGCAATTCCTATGATTTCATAAACATTCATATTGTCAGTTCTACAGATCTTAGCTAACTCATTAGCAAAGGCGATATTAATATCTCTATATGTATTTTCAACAACTTTTGACATTTCAGCAGATCTAATATCTGTTACAACAATTTCAGCCTTACAGAAACTTGAATACAGCTCTTTTACTCTCTCACCGATTTCAATTTGATCGGCACCTATAGTTCTTGAATTATGTTCTAACTCATAAATCATATTTCCAGGTATAACTCTTTCCGGAGCATGTACAAGATGTACATCTTCCCCTAGTACATAACCCTTTTTCTCTATTTCAGGGCGAACATACTTATCTAATGTGCCAGGTGATACTGTAGATTCAATAATTAATATAGCACCCTTTTCACACACTTCTAAGACACTATGTGCTGCTGAAATTACATAAGTAGGATCAAGTTTTTTACTTTCTTTAATATAAGGGGTTGGAACTGAAATAATATAAGTATCTGTTTTTTGATATACAGTAGAGAACTCGATCCCATTTGAAAGAGCTTCTTTAAACAAACTGTCCAATCCTTTTTCTTCAAAAGTAAGTTTACCATTTTGTAAAGATTGAATTAATTTTTCATTGTAATCTGTACCTACTACTTTTACACCGCTTTTTGCAAACATTAATGCTGTTGGTAAGCCTATATTTCCTTGTCCTATTACGTTAATCATACATTTGCCTTCTTTCTTAAATCTAGATACTCTACTTCATGTTTTATACCCTCTTCAAAACTCAAAGGGCTGTATCCAAAATCCTTGCGTGCTTCATCATGAGAAAAGTCTTTGTTTTCATTAAGCCTTAGTACCTGTTCAGCTTTTAGAATTGGTTTGCTTGTAGTTTTTTCATAAAACTTCAGTAAATTATAACTAAGTTTCATGGGTATATGAATCTTTAAAACCTTTTTACCTATAGCGTTTGCTGTTATATCAACAACTTCATTATACGTAAACGCCTTTGCACCTGATATGTCATAAGCCTTCTTTATGCTTGTGTCAGTTTCATATGCACTTACAACAGCCCAAGCTAGATCGTTGACATAAACAGGCTGCTGCAAATATGTTCCATTCCCTAGTATTGGCAACACGGGCAGCCTCTTAAGATATTTAACTAGCCTCCACATATTTCTATCTTTCGGAGTTCCGTAAATCATAGTAGGTCTAATTATTGTGTAATCCAGATCGCTTTCTTTAATTAAACGCTCTGCTTCAATTCGTATGCCTTTGCTATCTGGATTCAATTTTGTAAAAATCCCTGTAGTGCTGATAAAAATAGCTCTCTTGATATTCATTTTTTGACAAGCATTAACAATATTAGGAGCATGTCCAAATCCAAGAGATGCAATATTTATCAAAGCCTCTTTATCTTTTAACGCTTTACAAATTGATTGAAAATCATCTAGTTCACCAAATATGTAAGGAACATTAAGTTGTTTAATTTTCTCTAGATTACTAGTGTCTCTAATAAAACAAGTAACCTCATGTCCTCGCTTTACCAACTCTTCTAGTACATATCCACCAAGAAAACCTGTGGCTCCAGTTAATAAGATCATCTTCCCATCCTTTACGCATTATTTATAAGCTCTAAGTACCTTTCAGCAAGCTTATTCCTTGAATAGTTTTTCTCAACAAATCCAGGTCCGTTAACTTTCATTTGATTATATTTTTCTTTATCATTTATTAGTTCTTCAATTGCTACAGCTATTTCATCAGGATTATCTGGTTGTACAACTAGTGCAGCTTTTGAATCCTCAAGTATTTGTGCTGCTTCACCTTCTAAGCTTGCTATAATAGGTACTCCGCAAGCCATGATTTCAAACATTTTTGAAGGAATAAATGTCTTGAATAATTCAATATTCTTTAATGGTATAAGACATAAATCTGATGAGTTGTAAAATTCAGGTATTATCTCCTTCGGTTGTGCATCAATAAACTGTACGCTAATCAGTCCTTCATCTCTGACAATCTGTTTAAGTTTGTCTTTTTCAGAGCCCTCACCAACAAACACAAATTCAATATTTTTATATGTTCTAAGTTTTTTTGCGACTTCTAATATTGTGTTTAAGTTTTGTGATATACCATGCGCTCCAACATAAGAAATCACAAACTTATCTTGAAGATTATATTTGTCAATTAATTCTTGATTTTTTTCTTTTGGATAGAAAAGCTCCTGGTTGACACCATTCGTAATGACATGTACCTTGTCTCCATTGATACCACGGCTAACTACATTCTCTTTAAAAGATTGAGTAACCATAATTAATTTTTTGCATTTTCTATAAAAGAACAATTCCATTTTCTCAAGTATTCTTGTTATAAAACCTTCCTTAATTACACCCAACTCAATCATAGCTGCTGGCCATAAGTCTCTAATCTCAAGGATAAAATCTGCTTTTTTCCTTAGGCTGTACCAATAGCCTGAAAAAATTGAAAAGAAAGTTGGTGAACTTGTTATGATTACATCTGGTTTGTCAATTTTTTTTATGGAATAAATCACAGAAGAAAACATAAATGAGATGTGTCCTAATGTCTTTTTAATAAACCCTTTATTTGGTGTAGCATATATATAATTTCTATGTACATGAATCCCGTCCATATTTTCAAACTTATATTTCATACCTTTATATTCATCTGGTATAATCCCATTCGGATGATTAGGAAAGCATGTTACAACATGAACTTCATATCCTAATTCAACCCACCGTTTTGACATCTCATATAATCGAGCAGATGGTGCTCCAATTTCCGGTGGGAAATAATGGCATATCACTACTATCTTCATGTTCGTTCTCCCAACTTGTTAAGATTTATAATGAATTCTTTATCAGTTACGATCTTTAGAACTTCATTAGATATTTTCACATTACACTTAGTATCATTGAGGCAAACTAAGTACCCAAAGAAATCTACATCATCACTCTTAGAGAAAACAATGTGCTTATTCTCTTCTTTCAAATTAAAAGCTCTCGAATACCACCCTTTTGATATAGATGCATCTTTCACAGAGACAGGGATGATATCTACAGACATGTTATCGCTCTTAATTTTAATAGTTTCGCTAAGAGATACTTTCACATCAGGATTTAGGTGAACATAACTTCTAACTTCTTCACTAGAATTTGATTCTACTTTGTCCAATACCAATAGGACATTCTCATCTATCTCACCAATAAACCTAGTGTGTTTTGCTCCAAAGTATGTCTTATATGCACCACTGATAAAATTTAGCCCTTTATAATTAAAGCGACTTCTTTTTACATCGCTAATCCTATTTGCAACTCTAAAACTCCCCCAAAATTGTGACTGCTCTCTATCTCCAATCATAACTGTGTTATGGGTTTTAGTTTTTCTAAAGTAGTTTCTCCACTCCCCGCCTTTATATTGATATGTCCCTGAATTAACTAGGATTGGTATCCCTTCTATTGATAGTTCATAACTTAAAGCATCACAATGTCCATGAGCTGGCAAATATGAAGGGCATATTTCACCACAATCAAATATCAATTTATATTGATCATTTCTAAGAATGTAATATCCACTCTCATTAAATGAATCTATAAACTTAGGGGTTAGGTCAAACTCTTGTTTACAAGTTTCTAATAAGCAATCGTAACTTTTACTAATCCCATCTGTACTATCATTAAATGCAGGCGTTTTGCCGAATCCTTCTTCAAAGCTATACATCACATCTATCATTTTGTTAATGTACTGACTTAATTTTGCATATACAGATTCATTCTTTAACCACACAATTATCTTAATCAAACCTTCTAGAATGATTCTGTGATACATAGGAGTTAATTCAAAATGCATTCCGTCTACTAATATCTGTTCTTTCAATTGTTTCAAGAGTTCTTTTATAAATTTAGATTTAACATGTTCTTCTTCAAAAAAAATACTACCTATTATTAAGGCTTTAATATTTTCAAAATAATGATTGCCTAAAACATCTTTCTCAAGATGCTTCTGCAAATAACTATATTGAATATAAAGAGATCCAACCATCTGATTTCTAAAACTAATATCATTTTTTATTTCGTCTATGAAGATTCCATATGTTGAAATCCAATTAGTGATTCTTAATGAAATCGTATATGGATGCCAACCATCTCCATAGGGACACAGATTATTGTCAATCCAATTAACTACTAGTTCTTTATATTTTTCATAATACTTAGGGTTCTTATCTTCATTAAGATATTGAAATCCTAGTTTGTACAAATACTCAAAATAATGAAGATTGTATCTCCATAAATGCTGAAGAGACTTATCATTCCATGCGGTATCTAGTGAAACTTTGTGGTTGATATTTATGAAGTTAAATTCATTATTCAAGATTCTATCCGTGTCAAATCTACTTAAATACTCATTATTAAAGTCCAAACTTGGAATTAAAAAATTAGTATTCTCTGTTGCTTTGATTTCGCTTGGTGTGTTGATTCTTAAAATCTTACGTTTGTAAAGTTCTCTGTTCAATCTATTCGTCACTCTATATAGGCCTTGAGAAAGTTTGAGATACTTTATTGTATTCATGAAAAGTATTAACTTATTGTCCATTCAAAGCACCTCATCTAATCATTATTGTTTCACCGATTCTTTATCAGCTTTTTTCGTTCCTGTCCCGCCTTCAACAACTCCATCACTTCTAAGAACACTAAATATCGTCCCAAAGAAGCACCTAACATCCATCAAGAACCCAATCTTCTCAGCGTATTCACCATCAAGTCTTGCCTTCACATCAATCTCAAGTTCATCTCTACCATTAATCTGCGCCCACCCTGCAAGTCCAACCGGTACGTCATTTGCACCGTATTTGTCTCTCTCTTCAATAAGATCATACTGATTCCAAAGAGCAGGTCTAGGACCGATGATGCTCATCTCACCTTTAAAGATATTGATGATCTGTGGCAGCTCGTCTAGAGATGTTCTGCGTAGGAACTTTCCAACTTTAGTGATCCACTGATCAGGATTCTCTAAAAGGTGCGTAGGAATGTCCTTCGGCGTATCGATTCTCATGGTCCTAAACTTCAGTATATTAAAATGACTCTTATGGATCCCCACTCTCTTCTGTTTAAAGAGAACCGGGCCAGAGGAGTCAAGCTTGATTGCTATTATAAGTACTAGAAAAACAGGAGATAATATAATAAGTCCTAAAAATGAAAGTATGGTATCGATTAATCTTTTAATTTTTAAGTAAACCATTTGGTAATTCCTCCTGATTTTATGAATGCCTCCGTTGTAAAAATCTCTCTATTCTCAATAATGTTTTCAGTATAATCAAAGAATACTGAAATGGTTCTCTTCAATCTTATGATTAAAATTTTGAAAGATTATTCAACATCCTCAAAAAATGCATAGCTTCGCCATGTCGTCTGGGCTCTCATTTTTTCGTTCCCACACAACACAAGTACTGGCTATGCGGCTTTATCACAATAAACACGCCCCTGGCGATGATTTATGTAAATAAAGCTTTTTCTTTAATTTCTAGTCGAACATTAGTTTTTCTGCAATTCCACACATTCTGCGCTAAGCGAAACTAAACGTACCTGTCCGTCAAATTCTAACTCAATCCAAACTCTCCGCTTATGCTTGTCTAGCTTCACTATAGTTCCAAAACCATCTAGCAAGGGCCCATCTATAACTTTGGCGGTTCTGCCTTCCGTCAATACCTTGGATGTGCCGATATGGCCTTGATGGCGATATATCCACTTAGAATACTCGTAATCACTTCCGCGCAGTTCTTTCAAACCGGCTTCATAATCCAATATCTTAGAAAGTCTAGGGACTTTTTTTATCAATTCGAATTTTATTTCTTCCTCTGCATAAAGGAACACATATCCAGGAAATAAAATTTGCTCACGCTGTACCCACTTTCCTTTGCGTTTCTCCTGTAGAACACGGACGGGTGCGATTGCTTCAACCCTACCGTTTAGTGTGGTCACAAATTGAGCAACACCTTTCTCTGAACCTGTTCTGCAAAACACGCACCAAGCTTTCAAATGCTCACCTTCTCGTCTTCATTTCTTTACAAAACGTTGCCTATAGAAGTCTTTTACTAATCATATGTTTTAAAAGAACTCGGCTTATGAGAACAGTTTATCCTCTTACTTGGAAGCTCTGCCTGTCTTATCCCAGTAATCCTTGATGAACACAATAAATACCGATACCATAAGTCCCAGCACTGCTGCTATAGCCACATTAAGGCTTCTTCTCGGTGCCACAGGAGCGGTTGGTTCCACTGCCGGGGCTGCTATCGTGATGCTGTCTTGTCCTGCCGGGATAGACTGAGCGATCCTTATTGCTTCATATTTGCTGTGGAACGAATCGTAAGTTTCCTGTGACAATTCAAGATTTCTTTTCAAAATACTCTCTTGTTGCTGTTTTTCCGCCAGTTCTGCTTGCAGACTCGCGAGTTTCTCAGTATTACGGTCTAACTGAGCCGTGATGCTTCGCTTTTCGGCGGCCAGCATGGCCAGTTCGGACTTCAAGACAAACAGAGAGTTCTCCAGTGCCAGATAATTGGGGTTAATCTGCTGCTCTTCCATTGTTAACTGCCCTGTTCGGTCAGGGCTTTGGTCCGACAGGTTTTTCATAATTATCAACATTTTATCGGTACCGGCCAGCTCCTTTTGCATAGTATCCAAAGCTGCTTTTTTTGCGTTTTCTTCTACTTCTTTTTGTGCATACTGCACCGTATAATCGGTTATAAGCAAAAGTCTGCCGTCTATCTCTGCCTGAAGTTCCTGCACGCCTCCCGGCTGCCCAACAAATTCACTGTATTGTGCCAGGGCCAGATTAAGCTTTTCCTTCTGCGTATTGGCTTGTTCTTCAATATACTGATACGCCGCCAATGCCTGCTCCTCATCCTTTGCCGAAGCATAGGCCGCAAAGTTTACTGCCAGGCTGTTGGCTATATCGGCTGCCCGCATCGGGTCGCTGTCCTTAACCGTTACCCTTATGAGATTGTCGTCGGTAACTGCTTCCACATTAATTTTTGCTGCCAGCGCCGCTTCGGTCAGTTTACCGTAACGGCCTCCCAGTTCATCCAATACGTCTTTGAGTACAGCGGGGTTTTTTACCCTTTCTTTATATGTATCAAGGGTCGGTACCATAAAACCGGGCACGGAATTCAGTATTCCTGATATGCCTTCCGATTGTGATGTATCCGCCCCGCCTGTTGCTGAAATCTTTAGTCCAACAGACGTTTCATAGACCGGCTCAATTATAAAAAAGCTGACCACTGCGCTTATAAGAACTGCTATAAGCGTCACAGCAGCGATTAGTTTCCACCCTTTTAGAAGTATCTCAATAATCTCGCGCAGTGATATTTCTTCAGGATATGAGTTTTCTACATTTGGTTCCACCTATACGCCCTCCCGTAAAAATCTAGTTCAGCACTAACTGTACTTCGACATTGAAACCTCAAATCCTCCATAAATTCTATTGTTTTACCATTCCCTGATGATAATATCCTTTATCTCAAGATATCCGTTGTCATTCCCTCTGTGGTCTATCCTGATATATTGATTTCCCGGTTCTATATCTTCGGTGGTCTGAAACTCAAGCTCAAATTCCTGCCATTCTTCGGATATTTTTACCGAACTTAAAGAACCCTGGGTGCCCTCTCCGCTTCTGCTGCGTATATAAACCCTGAAATTTTTGGGATTTATATCACCCTTTGCTTTGAAGGTCAGAAGGTACCACTCGTCAGGCTGCAGGGCAAAGTTTCCGGTGTAGATATAGCCGCGACCATCGCCCGGGTTTTCCAGTCTTAAGACCCGTTCGTCTCCTTCTTCTTTTATCACGGTATCAATAGCTCCGCCTTCGCTGTTGCCTGTCCTCCAGAAATCGGGTATATGGTCATCAGAAGTATCAAACATCCGGATGGTTGCAAATACAATCCTGTCGGCTATTCTGTGTATCCTCCTGTTATCAACCTCGTCCCCCATAAACGCTAATCTTTCAAGGTCTGTAAGCAGTCGGTAGGTTGTTTCGACAGGACGTGAAGAGTTTTCGTTTAGAAGGCGTATATCCTCCGCTATTGCCAGTGTCTTTTGTATGTACCCCGCGGCCTCCTCCGGGTTCCTGTTTTCAATCATGTATTCGACCAGTTCTTTATAGGCGAAGGCTTTTTCTTCGTAGTAATCTATCAGGTAAGGATGAAGCTTAATTGCCCTTTCAATGTGTTCGAATCCTTTCTCCGCCTGTCCAGTCTTCAAATAGTAAAAGCCCGCTACCGAATGGTTCTTTGAACTATACCTGTCATATTTCAATGCTTTTTCATATTCTTCCCCGGCTCTTTGCATAAACGAAGTTTCTTCGGTATGCTGCCCTATAAATTCCAGCACCTGCGCCTTTTCCGCCCTGTACACCGTATTAAAAGGGTCAAACCGTGTAGCCTCATCATATACTTCAAGGGCTTCGGACAGGTAGCCCTCCTGCATGTACCTGCCTGCTTCCCCGGCCCTTACTTCCCCGATAAGAAGGCCTAACGAAAAAACTATGACCAGCATCGCCGGGAGTATGGTAAAAAGATAATATCTTGCAGCAACAGGGCTGATGTATCTTTTGGGTTTTATTGGCGTATCCGCGCCTTCTTCACCATATGATATGCCCCCTCTTACTATGCCGATAAGAAACCACAGGAAAAGGGCTACTGCGCCAAGGGACAGGTTAAAATCTATCACGCTGTGGGCACCTATTGCGAATGCCCCTACAAAGGCAACCCAGACATAGTTCCTGTAACCGGCATCCGTTTCTTTTTTCCTTAGGAATTTAAACATTTCATAGGCCAGGATGAGGCATGTGGCGCAAAGGATTGCAAAACCCAACGTCCCGGTTTCCACCCATGTCTGGAGGAAATAGCTGTGGACCTCGGTTGTCCAGTACAGGCGGGACTGGTACCCCTGGTACAGGGACGCCCATCCCCCTCCGCCGGCGCCAAATATAGGGTAGTCTTTGATTATTTTAAAGGCATCCCGGTAGTATTCAAGCCTGGTAGCAGCGCTTTGTTGCTCCAAGCTAATTAGGCTTAATCTTCTTAATATGCTTTCGGGGATGTATCTATATAATGTGCCTGCCAGCACGGCAAGTACTGCAAAACCTGCGCCGGCAGCGGCGATTACTGTTTTCTTGTTTAGCCGTGATACGTATTTTACCGCAAAGCGGCTGAATAGCGCCAGGGCAACGGTTAAGGCAGTTCCGGCCAGGTACCACAGCCATGCCTTTGACTGTACCCCGTCGGATATGGCCGAGCTAAAGCCCTGCAAGCAGAAAAGGGTTGGAAGCAAAGTCATGATGAATATAACTACAGCGCTGATTCTTTTATCCCTGGATAACCCTATAAGATACAGAACCATTATAAAGGGGAATGCAAGCCATGCGCCCCTTGAGTATGTAAATATGAATACCAGCAGCAGTGTAAAGTTTATGCCGGGATAGACGTATCTTCCCCATTTATGTTCGCAGTTTAAAAGCAGCGTCATGGAAATAAAGAATGCGGCTGTCAGGTATGTAGCCAGGGTATTGGGGTACTGAAGGGATGAATAAATCCTGCCTCCCGAAAATGCCCCTGGATAGTTAAAAGTCCCGGCTGCGGCCCCTATGCCTAAAAGGGCAACCAAAGTGGCGCTTGCCAGCAGTATATTAAGCAAAAGCTGCGGCTTTTTGAGTTCTTTGGTCATCTCGGCAGCCAGCCAGAAGGCGATGAAATAATTTATATTTTTCAGCAGCTCTCCGATGGCAGCCCTTATATTTACCGCCGGTATCAGGGATACTGTGTATGCCAGCACTATGCCTAAAACCGCATAATCCAAGGGACATGTCAGAAAGCCTGTATCCTTTTTTTCCGAAAGCTTATATATCCACCACAGGCCAAATAACAGCGCGAAAAAGGCATGGGTGGGTAAAAACTCCTTTGAGAAGTACAATCCCCTGAAAAACGGGGGATATATCATTAAAATACAAAGCGCGATAAAAACAGTCCAAAACAGGCCGGTTTTTTCGGCCGGCTGTGCTTCGTGTGTTGCAGCAGCCTCTTTCCTTTCTTTTTTCAGCTTTTGTTTTCTACCCATAATAAGGCTCCTTTCGGGGAAGTTCAACATCCACCATAAGAATTTCTACATAAAAACAAAAATCCCTTTTAAAATAGGGATTTCCATTTGATGTTATTATGTTTTATTTATCCTATCTTCTTTCAGGATTATCCAATACCAGCCCTGCTGTTATCTCTTTTTCTTCCATGTCCATAAGGAACACGATTCTAAATCCTTCGTTTATTCTTGTCAGTCTGGTTGTCCCGTCAAGGTCGTATCCGGTAGGATCAAATTCATCATTTAACTTTATCTGATACAGCACAGCGCCGTCTGCCACCTTGAATATTTCGGTCTCCTCTTCCTCAACCATATCATCCAAGTAATAAATATTATTCAGAGCAATGAAACTACCTTCCCTTTCATATACATTTCCGGCTGCAAGAGCAACTTTTTCTGTGAAATCTTCATCTAAATAACCTTCATTTAGTATATCGTTTTCCAATCTTGCAACGATTTTGACTTTATCGCTGTTATCTAAGCAGAAGGCTACAAGGTCACCTTCGCCAACGTCCCCTTCATCAACTTTGTAATCGCCTATGCCCTCACCGAATACATCCGTTTCTGCGAACCAGTCATCTCCTACCTTCCATGGAGCATCGGTTACTATGCCGAAGTATACGTCGTCCCTGCTGCCAGTAAATCCGGGATCCAGGAATACTATCATCTCCGCGGTTTTGTCCGCTTCGCCAAATATGATAGCGTAGCCTGCTTCGCTGTCAAAGCTCATATCTACCAGGGTATCATAGCCGGTAACCTCCGGGTCCAGTTCAACGTCTACATAACCTTCTTCTTCGTCGAAGGTGCCCTCCAGCGCTTTCATAATAACGGTGTCAGCGCCTATATGGTATATGTCGCCTTCATTAAATCCGGCGGTCACCTCCAGATACCTTCTGTCTGCAGCTTTTGCTACCACATCCACAGTACCATGCACTTCTCCCCGTGCCGAGTACGCCGCCCATCCCCCGTCACGGGGAATTATTGCTTCAACACTGTTTTTTGCTATTTCACCGTCGCTGTTAAGCTCGTATTTTATAGCCCAAACAGTTACATTATCATTTGGGTATTCATTATCTAATCCTTCAAAAACTCCTATTGCGTCTGCTCTTTTCTCGAAGTAGTACTCCACCTCTTCGCCTTCGCTGGTGAATATCGATACGCTTGGATTCCTGCCTTCATAGTACCAGGTTACTATACCATACATATCGTCGCCGGTTGCCTTTGCGGATGCTGCCATCACTGCGATTTCACCCTTAAGGTCAAGATACAGTACAACCTCTTCGTTCATTACGTCATAGCCGGTTACGTTATTCAGCTTTTCAAAGTCTTTACCTTCGTTCAGCGACACAATGGCTGCACCGTCGGCTACCACGTAGTTTTTGCCGTCTATTGTTACGCTGTCGTCCCTCAGCCTTGTTATTTTGCCTTCTACCTTTATAGGTATGTACTCTGTTTCATCTCCCGGCGCTGCTGCTGCGATACTGAATGTACCAAGCGCCATAGCCAGGGCAAGAACCAGTGCCAGAATTTTCTTCATGCTCTGTTGTCCTCCTTTTGTTTTGGTTGCAAACTATTATTGCGATAATTCCCCGTGCTTCCTATAATATACAAAGAAAACACATGCTCCCCATATTATACTGTGATTATAGCACCGGCCGTTATTGAGGTCAATAATAATAAGAGCTAACCGCGAGAGGTTAGCCCTTATTATTTTGTTTTAGTCTTCTTTAGTTTTACTTATTCCTTAGGCGCAACTATAGCTGCCACTACTTCTTTTTCTTTCAGGTCATACAGGAGCGCAATTTTGTCGCCTTCTCTAATTCTGGTCAGCCTTATTGTCCCGTCAAGGTCATATTTGTTAAGATTAAGCTCATCCCCGTCAAGCTGGTACAATACGGCGCCGCTTGCCACTCTGTAATCCCCGCTATTTGAGCCGGCATTACCCAGTTCAATATAGCTGCCGTCTCTGCCGTATACCGTACCGACTATTATTCTTGCATCGGTGCTGTTCTGATACACTATGCCGCATACGGTATCGTTAACTTTGTCGCTGTTGTCAAGATAGAATGCAATAAGCTCTCCTTCTTTAACCTGATTCGAAGCTTTCAGTTTATACTCGTCTTTGCCTTCGCCGAATATATCCATTTCAACGAACCAATCGCTTCCAACCTTCCACGGAGCATCGGTGACTACGCCGAAGTATACATCGTCTTTTCTGCCTTCAAAGTTTTCATTCAGGAATACTATCATCTTTGCTGTCCTGCCCGGTTCACCGAATATTATAGCTTCTCCTACCGAAGTGGCAATGGCCATGTCTACCAGTGTATCGTAGTCGATAACCTCGGGGTCCAGCTCACCGTCGTCCAGAGCTTTCATTATTACTGTATCGGTGCCTATATAGTAAGTCCTGCCGTTACCCTCTACATATTTCCTGTCGGCACTTTTTCTCACCGTAGTCACAGTTCCATCCACTTTGCCATCGGGGTAATCAAAATCAAATTCAAACCCGCCATCATCAATAGCAGCTATAATCTCAATGCTTCCATCCGCTATTTCTCTGTCGCTGTTCAGCTTGTATTTTATTGCCCAGACAGTTTCATTATCGTTTGGATAATCATCGATAAAAACAACCGCATCCGTTCTTTCCTCGAAGTAATACTCTACCTCTTTTTCTTCAGTTGTAAATACGGCAATGCTCGGGCTTCTTCCGGTATAGATCCATGTTGCTATACCATATAATGAATCGCTGGTTGCCTTGGCATCGGTAACAAGTGCTGCAATTTCGCCGTTCAGGTCAAGATAGAGCACGACGTCTTCATCCATTATATCGAAGTCAGTTACATCATCCAGCTTTTCAAAGTCTTTGCCTTCGTTTACTGATATGATAGATGCTTCTGCAGTGGTGTCATAATTGGTACCGTCAATTGTTACCCTGTTGGCCCTTAGCCTTGTAACTTCGCCTTCTACTGTTTCATTTACTACCATGACAAACAGCTCATCATCGTCATTTTCCCAGTAGAATATTACTGTATCTTCATCGATGTCGTCAAGGTCTGCTCTGGTGAAATCCTTGTTGTATACGTATACTTCATCATAGTCGTCAAGTACCAGGAGCTGTTCTTCCGCTTGGTAGAGGTCAATATACTCTATTTCATCTCTGTACACATCTGTTACAAAGCCCCTGTCTCCGTCTTCAAAATCAAACAGGTTTGCAGCCATTATTTCCTTACCGTCAAAGATGAAGTAGCCGTACATACCTTCCAAATCTCTTGCAGTTTTGCCGCTGCCGGTATATTCTTCATAGTTTATATAGATTGTTGCATATCTGATATCGTCATCGAGCCATGCGTAGGTTTTATCCGCAACTTTGAGTTCTACCTGTTCGTCGTCATTGTCTCCGCCTGTTATTACCGTATCAAATACTATATCTTTTTCGGAAGTTTCTACATTTACCCATACAACTTTTTCGTTTTTGTGCAGTATTTTAACTTCTTTTAAGAAAAGGCTCTCGGTGTTTATGTCAATAGCCATTTCGTATATTTCATCATCGTCTAATTCAAACTCGTTTTCGTCGAGTTTTGCTGTTTTTGAAATAGCAGTAACAACACCCTCTACTTCTTCAACGCCCAGTTTATTCTTTAGAAGGGTTTTGTCTACAGTTTCCCATCTCGGGCTGTCACCATAGGATACCTGCTCCATTAAGTCAACTTCAAGTGAGTTGTCAACCATCATGGCTATTGCGCCGCGGTTGGCTGACAGGCTGCCTATCACATTCACGCCGTCGGTGATTCCCTCTTCTGCTGCCACTGCAAGATATCCGCCGGGATACCCGCCCAGAGCTTCAGCCTTGGGGGTATAACCCAGGGCTGCCACTATCATCTTTATAGCTTCTGCGTAGGTTACCTGGTTTTCGGGCAGGAATGTGCCGTCCGGATAACCGACTATTACACCGACGTCAACCGCTACGTTGATGTAACCGGATGCCCAATGGTCTGCGGCTACATCGGGGAACCTTGTTACTCCTGCAGCGTATTGAGCCGCTTCGCCTATGCCAAGGGCGGCTACTATAATCTTTGAGAACTCTGCCCTTGTGACAGGCTGGTCAGGTCTGAAGGTACCGTCCGGGTAACCGACAATGATGCCAAGGGCGCCAAGTCTTGCCACAGCTTCTTCACAGTCGGTTCCCGCAACGTCTTTCGGCGCTGCGGCTGCGAAGCTGAATGTGCCTAGCACTAATGTAAGTGCAAGTACCAGTGCTAGAATTTTCTTCATGCTTTATTTTCCTCCTTTTTAATATTTTATTATGCTTTTAATATGCAGAGGAGGTACAAACTTCCTTCTGCATTCTACTGAGATTATAGCACCGGAGATTTGAAGGGTCAATAATTGGCAGGATATTGAAATATAAATGTAATATGGCTGTAATAAAAAAAGAGCTAACCGCAAAGGTTAGCTCTTTTTCTTCAGTTCATTCTATGCATCCGGCAACGAATACTGATCTACTATAGCCGCCACTACCTCTTTCTCTTTTACATCATACAGGAATTTAATATAGTCGCCTTTGTTGATTCTTGTCAGTCTGATGGTTCCGTCAAGGTCATCATCCTCATCAAGCTGGTACAATACGGCGCCGCTTGCTACTTTGTATGTTACGCCCGGTTCGCCACTATCGTCCAGAGTAATGTAGTTTCCGTCCCGCTCGTATACTGTGCCTGTAATTGTTTCGACTACATCTGTATCAGTTTCTTCCTTAACCTTGTCGCTGCTGTCCAGCTTAAATGCTACAAGGTCGCCTTCGCCAAAGCCGTCGTCTATGTCAATCTTATAGTCGTCTTTGCCTTCGCCGAATACATCCATTTCTGTGAACCAGTTGCTTCCAACCTTCCACGGATTATCGGTTACTACTGCAAAGTATACATCGTCCTTGCTGCCTTCGAAGTCTGTATTCGTAAATACTATCATCTTGGCGTTTTTGTCAGGATCACCGAATATTAAGGCACTTCCGACATCGCTGCCAAATGCCATATCCACTAAGGTGTCATAATCGATAAGCTCCGGATCCAAGTCACCGTCGTCCAGCGCTTTCATAAGAACAGTACTGGAAGTTATGAAGTATATGTCGTCTGTATCATCGTCAACCACATACTTCCTGTCTGCTTCTTTTGTTACTACTATGCTTTCGTTTTCCGGACTATTAAGTTCTTTCAGTACTTCAAGGCTTTCCTCTGCTATTTCACCGTCGCTGTTCAGCTTGTACTTAATGGCCCAAACACCGATGCCGTCACCAAATTCATAGTCCTCAACTTTCTCTGCATCCACACTGTCTTCAAAGTAATACTCTACCTCTTCACCCTCGCTGGTGTATACGGCAATTTTCGGATCTCTGCCTTCATAGTACCAGGTCAATATACCGTAGAGTGTATCGCTGGTTGCCTTGGCGGTAGTAACCAATGCCGCGATTTCACCGTTCAGGTCAAGATACAGTACAACCTCTTCATCCAATACGTCTTCGATTGAGGCTTCTGCCCAAATGTCGAAGTCTTCGCCTTCGTTCAGCGAAGCAACGGATTCGTCCTCAGCCCTTACGTAGTTTGTACCGTCAATTGTTACCCTGTCGGCCCTTAACCTTGTAACTTCGCCCTCTACCGCTTCATTTACCACCATGATAAAGAGCTCATCGTCTTCATTATCCCAGTAGAATATAACCGAATCCTCATCGATGTCTTCAAGGTCTGCTGCGGTGAAGTCACTGTTGTATACGTATATTTCATCGTAGTCGTCAAGCTCTAATACCTGCTCCTGTGCATCGTACAGGTCTATATACTCTATTTCGTCATCTGCCACAGCTGTTACAAAACCTTTGTCTTCAAATCTGAACAGAACTGCATTTGTTATTTCTTTACCGTCAAAGATGAAGTAACCGTAATCGCCCGGTTCCGGAGGCACATCGCCTTCATAGTTTATGTAAAAGCTTGGGTATAGAATTGAATCGTACTCTTTATCGGCTACTTTAAGTTTGTATGTGCTTCCGTCTATACTCTCTATAGTGTCAAACACTATGTCGGCATCTGCGGTATCAATATCAACCCATACAACCTTCTTGTCCTTGTGAAGTATTGTAACTTCTTTTAAGAACAGGCTTTCGGTGTTTACATCGATAACCAGTTCATAGGTTGTGTCGTAATCCAATTTGAATTTGTTCTCGGCAAGCTTTTCTGTCCTGGAAATACCGGTTACCAAACCCTCGACTTCTACAACACCCAGTTTAGTCTTAAGGAGTGTCTTGTTCTCATTAACTTCCCATGTGGGGTCGTCACCGAAGGATTTTTGCTCCATTAAGTCAACATCAAGGGAGTTGTCAACCATCATGGCTACAGCGCCGCGGTTTGCCGACAGAGTGCCTACCACGTTCACACCGTCGGTGATTTCCTCCTCTGCTGCCACTGCAAGGTATCCGCCGGGATAGCCGCCCATAGCTTCAGCCTTGGGGGTATAACCAAGGGCTGCCACTATCATCTTAATGGCTTCTGCGAAGGTTACCTGGTTTTCAGGCTGGAAGGTCCCGTCCGGATAACCGGCTATTACGCCAACGTCTACTGCCACGTTTATGTAGCCTGTTGCCCAGTGGTCTGCGGGTACATCGCTAAACTTGGTTGCGCCTGCGGCATACTCGGCAGCTTCGCCTACCCCAAGGGCAGTCACTATAATCTTGGCGAACTCCGCCCTTGTAACAGGCTGGTCTGGTCTATAGGTACCGTCCGGGTAACCGGCAATGATGCCCAATGCGCCAAGTCTTGCCACTGCATTTTCACAGTCGGTTCCCACAACGTCTTCAGGCGCTGCAGCTGCGAAGCTGAAGGTACCCAGCGCTAATGTAAGAGCAAGTACCAGTGCTAGAATTTTCTTCATGCTTTATTTTCCTCCTTTTTGTTTAGATTTTGCCTTCAATATGCAGGAAAGGTATATACTTCCCCCGTATTATACCGTAATTATAGCACTGGCGGTTTTTCAGGTCAACAAATGGCAGGATATTGTAATGTGCTTGTAATAAAAAAAGTGCTAACCGCGAGGGTTAGCACTTTTTTATTATTTTACTTAATTAACGTCATTCTGGTCTACTATGGCTGCCACTATTTCTTTCTCTTTTACGTCATACAGGAATTCAATATAGTCGCCAGCGTTAATCCTTGTCAGCCTGATGGTTCCGTCAAGGTCATCGTCCTCGTCAAGCTGGTACAGTACGGCGCCGCTTGCTACTCTGTATGTTACGCCCGGATCGCTGGTACCAAGGGTAATGTAGCTGCCGTCCCGCTCGTATACATAGCCTGTAATTGTTACAACAACATCTGTATCAGTTTCTTTCTTAACCTTGTCGCTGCTGTCCAGGTAGAATGCTGCAAGTTCGCCTTCGCCAAACTGGTCTGATGCAGATAATTTATAGTCGGCTTTGCCTTCGCCGAATACATCCATTTCTGTGAACCAGCTGGTTCCAACCTTCCATGGATTATCGGTTACTACTGCAAAGTATACATCGTCCTTGCTGCCTGTGAAGTTTGTATTCGTAAATACTATCATCTTGGCGTTTTTGTCAGGATCACCGAATATCAAGGCATCTCCAACATCGCTGGCAAATGCCATATCCACTAAGGTGTCATATTTGACAAGCTCCGGATCCAGTTCATCGTCGTCAAGAGCTTTCATAAGCACGGTGCTGGAAGATATGAAGTAAGTGTTACCGTCACCTTCTACGTACTTCCTGTCTGCCAGTTTTGATACTGCTATTTCATCATCAGTATCTTCCTTCAGTACTTCAAGGCTTCCCTCTGCTATTTCACCGTCGCTGTTCAGCTTGTACTTGATGGCCCAGACAGTTTCATTATCATTGCCATCAGTTTCATAGTCCTCAACTGCTGCTACATCCACGCTTTCTTCGAAGTAGTACTCTACCTCTTCACCTTCGCTGGTGAATACGGCTATGCTGGCATTTCTTCCCGAATAGAACCAGGTTAAGATACCGTACTGTGTCTCGCTGGTTGCCTCTGCAGCGGTAACCAGTGCGGCAATCTGGCCGTTAAGGTCAAGATAGAGGTTTACTTCTTCGTCTATTATGTCATAGTCCGAAGCTGCGTCCCAGGCATCAAAGTCTTCGCCTTCGTTGAGCGAAACAACGGCTGTGATTACGTCTCCGTTTTTGGCCCTTACGTAGTTTGTACCGTCAACTGTTACTCTGTCGTCCCTTAATCTTGTAACTTCGCCTGCTACTACTTCATTTACCACCATGACAAACAGCTCGTCGTCGTCATTGTCCCAGAAGAATATAACCGAATCTTCATCGATGTCGTCAAGGTCTGCTGCGGTGAAGTCACTGTTGTATACGTATATTTCATCGTAGTCGTCAAGGTCAAGAACCTGCTCTTCTGCGTCAAACAGGTCTATATACTCTATTTCGTCATCATCCACAGCTGTTACAAAACCTTTTTCTTCAAAGTCAAACAGGTTTGCAGATATTATTTCTTTGCCGTCAAATATGAAGTAGCCGTAGAAGCCTTCCAAATCTGCTGCATCGGTTGCTTCATTTTCTTCATAGTTTACATAGATGGTTGCATCTTTAATATCGTCATCAATCCATGCATAGGTTTTATCTGCAACCTTCAGTGCTACTTGTGCTCCATCATTATCGTCACTGTCTATAACTACCGTGTCAAATACTATGTCTGCATCTGCGGTATCGATGTCAACCCATACAACCTTCTTGTCCTTGTGCAGTATTGTAACTTCTTTTAAGAACAGGCTTTCGGTGTTTACATCGATAACCAGCTCATATGTTACACCATTATCTAATACGAATTTGTTGTCTGCGAGTTTTGCTACTTTTGAAATTTCTTCTACAACACCCTCAACTTCTGCAACGCCAAGCTTAGTCTTAAGGAGTGATTTGTCTTCTTTTACTTCCCATGTCGGTTTGTCGCCATAGGATACCTGCTCCATTAAGTCAACTTCAAGGGAGTTGTCAACCATCATGGCTATTGCGCCACGGTTTGCTGCCAGGGTGCCTACTACGTTAACGCCGTCGGTGATTTCCTCTTCTGCAGCTACTGCAAGGTATCCGCCGGGATAACCGCCCATAGCTTCAGCTTTCGGAGTGTAACCAAGGGCTGCCACGATCATCTTGATAGCTTCGGCGAAGGTTACCTGGTTTTCCGGCAGGAAGGTCCCGTCAGGATAACCGTTGATAACGCCAACGTCAACTGCTACGTTAATGTAGCCTGTTGCCCAGTGGTCTGCGGCTACATCGGGGAACTTTGTTGCGCCTGCAGCGTATTGAGCCGCTTCGCCTACTCCAAGGGCGCTTACTATAATTTTAGCGAATTCTGCCCTTGTAACAGGCTGGTCTGGCCTATAGGTACCGTCCGGATAACCGGCAATGATGCCCAATGCGCCAAGTCTTGCCACAGCATTTTCACAGTCTGTTCCCACAACGTCTTCCGGCGCTGCGGCTGCGAAGCTGAATGTACCTAGCGCTAATGTAAGAGCAAGTACCAGTGCTAGAATTTTCTTCATGCTTTCTTTTCCTCCTTTAGATTTTTTATTTTGGAAGGAAACTAATTTTGTATAAGTTATGTACTATCTCACCGGTCCGCCGGTTTCCTTCCTTTCTTTGCGGTAATGGCCGGTGATTTGCTTATTATATGCAGGAGAGGTACATACTTCCCCTGCGTACTATTGAAATTATAGCACTGGCGGTTTATAAGGTCAATAATTGGCAGTATATTGTAATGTATTTGTAATATGAATGTAATACAAAAAGAGCTAACCGCAAAGGGTTAGCTCTTTTTATACGCTTGGCTTACTCGGTTTACTTGTCCAGCTCTGCGTTAACTATGGCTGCTACTACTTCTTTTTCTACTGTGTCATACATGAGCGCGATTGTGTCATCCTTATTAATTCTTGTCAGCCTGATTGTTCCGTCAAGTTTGTAGTCATCATCAAGCTGGTACAGTACGGCGCCGCTTGCTATTCTGTATACATCACCATCAGCACTGTCTAAAGTGATGTAGCTGCCGTCCCTGCTGTATACTGTGCCTGTTATCATTTCAACAACATTGGCTTCTTCTGTCAAGTCTACTTTGTCGCTGCTGTCCAGGTAGAATGCTACAAGGTTACCTTTTGCAACGTCTCCTGCACTTACTTTATAGTCGGCTTTGCCTGCGCCGAATATATCCATTTCTGCGAACCAGCTGGTTCCTACCTTCCACGGAGCATCGGTTACTACGCCGAAGTATACATCGTCCTTGCTGCCTTCAAAGTCTTTATTTGTGAATACTATCATCTTTGCAGTTTTGCCTTCTTCGCCGAATATAACGGCGTTTCCATTGCTTGTGAAGGACATGGATACCAGGCTCTCATATTTTACAAGTTCCGGATCCAGTTCGCCTTCATCATCCAGCGCTTTCATCAATACGGTGTCAGAGTTTACAAAGTAAGTGTCGCCATCATCCACTACATATTTCCTGTCTGCAGCTTTTGTTACAATTGCAGTGACATCTTCAAATTCAAGGGTGCCCTCTGCTATTTCGCCGTCGCTGTTTAATTCATATTTTATTCCCATAACAGTCTCATTATCATTCGGGTAGCTGTCTACTTTCTCTACATCCACGCTGTCTTCGAAGTAATATTCCACTTCTTCACCTTCGCTTGTGAATACTGCAACTCTGGCATTTCTTCCTGAGTAGAACCAGGTTACTATACCGTAAAGTGTATCGCTGGTAACCTTTGCGGAAGTAACCATTGCAGCAATTTCGCCGTTCAGGTCAAGATAAAGTACAACATCTTCGTTCATTATATCGTAAGTCGAGGCGTCTCCCCATGTATCAAAGTCTTTGCCTTCATTCAGCGAAACAATGGATTCGTCTGCGGCTCTTACATAGTTTTTGCCGTCAATTGTTACCCTGTCAGTCCTTAGCCTTGTAACTTCGCCTTCTACCGCTTCATTTACCACCATGACAAAGAGCTCGTCGTCATCATTGTCCCAGAAGAACATAAGCGAGTTTTCATCGATGTCTTCAAGGCTTGCTTTTGTGAAGTCCTTGTTGTATACATATATTTCATCATAATCATCAAGCTCTAAAACCTGCTCTTCTGCATCAAACAGGTCGATATACTCAATTTCGTCTTCTGCCACAGCTGTTACTAAACCTTTGTCTTCAAAGTTAAACAGGTTTGCAGCTACTATTTCTTTACCGTCGAATATGAAGTATCCATAGTCGCCTGCCAGCGCGCCTACTTCTTCAAAGTTTACATATATTTTAGCATCTTCAACTACATCGTAAGTTTTGTCGGCAGCTTTCAGTTCAATCTCTTCGGCATCCACATCAACTACTGTGTCAAGAACTATGTCGGAAGCTGAAGTTTCAACATTCACCCATACAACTTTATCGTTCTTGTGCAGGATCTTTACTTCTTTCAGGAATAAGCTTTCGGTGTTAGCATCGATAGCCATTTCATACTTGTCTTCACCGTCAAGGATGAATTCGTTCTCATCAAGTTTTTCTGTTTTTGAAATCCCTGTTACTACACCCTCAACCTCTTTAACGCCTAACTTGGTGTTAAGAAGGGTCTTGGTTTCGGAAGCTTCCCATGTGGGGTTGTCGCCGTAGGATTTCTGCTCCATCAGGTAAACATCAAGAGAATTGTCAATCATGATGGCTACCGCGCCGCGGTCTGCTGCCAGGTTGCCTACTACGTTAACGCCATCGGTAATTTCCTCTTCTGCAGCTACTGCCAGGTATCCGCCGGGATATCCGCCCATAGCTTCAGCTTTGGGAGTGTAACCAAGGGCTGCCACTATCATCTTGATAGCTTCGGCGAAGGTTACCTGGTTTTCAGGCTGGAAGGTTCCGTCAGGATAACCGGCTATTACGCCAACGTCAACTGCTACGTTGATGTAGCCTGTTGCCCAGTGGTCTGCGGGTACATCGCTAAACTTGGTTGCGCCTTTTGCGTACTGAGCGGCTTCACCAACGCCCAGGGATGCAACCACTATTTTTGCGAATTGTGCTCTTGTAACCGGCTCATCGGGTCTGTAGGTTCCGTCTTCGAAACCGTCAATGATGCCCAGAGCGACAAGTCTTACTACTGCTTCTTCATAGTCCGTTCCTACGACATCTTCCGGCGCTGCTGCTGCAATGCTGAATGTACCTAGCGCCATAGCAAGAGCAAGAACTAGTGCTAAAATTTTCTTCATGCTTTCTTGTCCTCCTTTTAATTTTGGTTTGGAAGGAAACTTTTTTGGTAGTTATGTACTACCTTTTGTTTTGCCTCACCGGGTCACCGGTTTCCTTCCTGCTTCTGCGGTTATAGCCGGCGGTTTGCTTATAATATGCAAGTGGTTTACATAACCTGCCTGCATTCTATTGCAATTATAGCACCGGCGATTCCCAAGGTCAACAACTGACGGTATATCGTAATATACTTGTAATGCGGCTGTAATATTGGAAAGATAAGATTTTGGTTACATAAATTGGAGGGGAACGCAGGAAGGAACGCAGGGACGGTTCTCTTGTTCCGTTCACAGTGCATAGAAAAAAGGCTGACGGCGTATCAGCCTTTTTCTATGTACTATATAAGTCGGATGCTTCAACTTTCGAACATCAATTTATAACAATGAAGGAACACTTCTTAATCAATCAGCCAACATTTCCTGTATCACAGCTTTTACGCTTATGATATCCTCAGTCTCTTATTGCCCGGCTTTCTTTATAAGTCTGGACTTATCTATTTCTTGTTTGCCAGTGCGGCTTTTACAAGGCCGCTAAAGAGCGGGTGGGGGCGGTTGGGCCTTGACTTGAACTCGGGATGGAACTGGCAGCCCACAAACCACGGGTGGTCTTTTAACTCTATCATTTCCACCAGCTTACGGTCGGGTGATATCCCGCTTATAACAAGCCCCTTTTCGGACAATACGTCGCGGTATTCGTTGTTGTACTCGTAACGGTGCCTGTGCCGCTCAAAAATCATGTCCTCGCCGTAGGCTTCATGGGTCTTGGTACCGTTTTCCAGCTGGCAGGGATAGAGCCCCAGCCGCATGGTTCCCCCGAGGTCTTCTATCTCTTTTTGCTCGGGCATGAGGTCTATCACCGGGTGGGACGTGTCGGGGTCAAGTTCGCTGCTGTGGGCATCTGCGTACCCGAGTACATTGCGGGCGAATTCCACCACCGCAAGCTGCATGCCTAAGCATATTCCAAGCAGGGGTACTCTTTGCTCCCTTGCGTATTTTATCGCATGAATTTTGCCGTCTATACCCCGATCGCCGAAACCGCCGGGAATAAGTATGCCGTCGGCATCCCCGAGCAAATCTTTCACATTGTTTAGAGTCACGTCGGCGGAGTGTACCCATTTTATACTAATGGAGGAATCATTGGCTATGGCGCCGTGGCAGAGCGCCTCGGCTACCGAAAGGTATGCATCGTGCAGTTCTACGTATTTACCCACCAGGGCAATTTTTACTGCGTGTCTGGGGTTTTTTATCCTGTCGACAAATCCTTCCCATTCCGACATGTCAAGGGGCTGGCACTTAAGTCCCGTCATATCCACCACAAGGTCGTCAAGGCCTTCCTTTCCAAGTAAAAGCGGCACATCGTATATGGTTTCGGAGTCCGGGTTTTGCACCACCGCTTCCGGCTCCACGCTGCAAAACAGGCCTATCTTTTCCTTTATATCCGGTGTGATGGGTTTTTCTGACCGGCATACTATTATATCGGGCTGGATGCCTATGCTGCGCAGTTCCTTGACACTGTGCTGGGTGGGTTTGGTCTTAAGCTCACCCGCCCTGCTGAGATATGGCACGAGGGTAACATGGATATACAGCACGTTTCCACGGCCTACATCGTGCCGCAGCTGCCTTATGGCCTCAATAAAGGGCAGGCTTTCTATGTCGCCGACGGTACCGCCTATCTCGGTGATTACCACGTCAAAGCTGCCGTCCTTTGACACTTTTTGTATCCTTTCCTTTATCTCGTTGGTTATATGGGGTATTACCTGCACAGTGCCGCCGAGGTAGTCTCCTTTTCTTTCCTTATTGAGTACCGACCAATATATTTTGCCGGCGGTAATGCTGCTGTCCTTTGTAAGGTTGATGTCGATAAATCTCTCATAATGCCCGAGGTCGAGGTCTGTCTCGGCGCCGTCCTCGGTGACGAACACCTCGCCGTGCTGGTATGGGCTCATGGTGCCGGGGTCGACGTTTATGTAGGGGTCGAACTTCTGCATGCTTACCCTGAGACCGCGGTTTTTAAGCAAACGGCCCAGAGATGCTGCTGTGATGCCTTTGCCTAGCGACGATACTACTCCTCCGGTGATAAAAATATATTTTGTAGCCACAGTAATACCTCCATGTTCTTCGTATTAAGGTAAGGGGACACACCGCTTTTTGCGGGAATTCCTTGCTGCGGAATGTCCCCGATTGATAAGCTTTTGGGTCAGGGACACACCGTTTATGTCCCCGATGGGTATAAAAAGCAGATTGCTCATTATCAACTATATAATTATATCGGGATACGAGCGGCTTAGTCAAGGCGCAACTAGTGAAGGGTATCCCGTAAGAGAGGGATACCCTTTTTGTTTACTGTCGTTTGGATTTCAGCAGTTCTATGGCTTTTTGAAGCTGTGCGTCGGGTGCGTTATCCTCAAGGTAGATTTGGTATTCGTCAAGAAGTTTTTGCTGGGTAATAAGGTCGAGTACCCCGTACGGGTAAAGGCCGGTATCCGCCTGGAACTTGGAAACCGCCTGCCCCAGCGTATCGTCGAACACCCCGTCCACTTCGCCTATGCTGTAGCCCATGGTATCAAGGCGCTGCTCGGCGCCTAAAACGTCCAGCCCAACTGCGCTTGCCGCCAGCTTTCTGTCACCCTTTACCGGAGCAAGCTCCCCGCCGTATTTTTCTTCCGGGCTTTGGTTTTCCACTACTATGTCGGGGGTTATGCCTTCACCGTCAATGACTCTCTCCCCAGGGGTCAAGTATTTGGCAATGGTTAGTTTTATACGTCCGCCGTTTGTAAGCGTATAAACCTGCTGCACTGTACCCTTGCCGAAGGTCCGGGTGCCTATCAGCGTACCGGCCGTGGTATCCTGCACCGCTCCTGCCACTATCTCGGAGGCGCTGGCGCTGCCGCCGTTAACCAGCACGGCAAGGTTGTATTTTTGCTGTCTCAGCCTTGATTTAAGGGTCTGCCTCGGTGTATTTCGCCTTTCTATATGGACCACCGGCCCCATCGGCACGAACCTGCCGGCTATGCTAACCGCCTGGTCCACCATACCCCCGGGGTTGTTGCGCAGGTCCATGATTATATCCTGTATACCCAGCCCGTCAAAATGGGCCAGGGCCTCGTCAACGTTTTCTATGGCGTGTTCGTTGAACTCGATAAGCCGTATATAGCCTATGCCTTCCTCCAGTACCTCGTATGTAACTGGGTTTACTTCTATTATCTCCCGGGTAAGCTCAAAGTCTGTCACCGAAGGGCTGCCTTCCCTGATAATGCCAATCTTTACGCTGGCCCCGGGCTCGCCCCTCATCATACCGGCAGCCTTGTCAATAGATATATCCCGGATGTCGGTATCGTCTACAGATACTATCCTGTCCCCGGACTTTATGCCTGCCCTGTGGGCGGGGGTGCCGTCTAGCGGGGCTATTACAGTGGTATAGCCGTCCCTTAGGGATATCCGTACTCCTATGCCGCCGAAGGTACCGGTTACCTGTATGTCGAATTCCTCATACTCTTCATTGGTATAGTAAACGCTGTAGGGGTCAAGTTTGTTGAATACACCCTTGTAGGCGCCGTCTATAAGCTGCTGGATATCGGTCTCTTCATAATAGCCCGCCTCCACCAGGCGTATCAGCTTTTCGAGAAAATCCATCTGTTCTTCGAGTTTGTCTTCACCGGCCGCCAATACTGCGGGCGCAAAGGCCTGTGTTACAAGGACTGCGCACAGTACAAGGGTAATAAGAAATGTCTTAGGATGCTGTTTTGTTGTGGTTGTTTTCATTGGTAAGTCCTCCTTGTTTCAGCTCACAAATCACATTTGCCGGGAACCGGACGCCGGGTGTCGATTGCGGTAGACCGGTTGTAAGGCGTTCCGGCGGGATGTCATCCGTTTAAGTCTACATCAGATAGTATTCAACAAAAAACCGCATATCCCTTCAAGAAATAAATAAGGAAATATATATTACCGGACAGACAGTTTATTTAATTTTTCCTTGAATAGTGATACAATATAAAAAATAGTTTACAGGAGCAGTAATCGTTATGATTAGGGAAAAAGAGATTAGTATTATCATAAAAATACTTGCCGACAGGCTGAGTGCCAGCCTTATTTACGTTTTCGGTTCTGCAGCCAGGGGCGAAATGACTAGAGAAAGCGATATCGATATAGCTTTCTTATGCAACCGTTCTCCGGATGAATATGAAGTATTTGTTATAGCACAGGAAATGGCCAGTATGCTGGGCAAGGAAGTAGACCTTATAAATCTTGACAAGGCTTCAACGGTACTACAGGCTCAGGTGGTCAGTATGGGAAAGGCCATATACTGTAGGAGCAGGGAAAAAAGGCTTATTTTTGAGATGAATGTATTGAAAGAATACGCCAGACTCAATGAGGAACGCAGACCGGTTATCGAAAAAGTAATGGAAAGAGGCTCTGTCTATGAAAAATGATATAGTGCTTAATAAATCTCTGATTATTGAACGTTGTATCAGAAGAATCAATGAAGTGTATAAAAAGAATCCGGAGAATTTAAAAGACTTCACAAAACAGGATTCAATAATACTCAATATACAAAGGGCATGTGAAGCATGTATTGATTTGGCTATGCACATCATCTCGGATAAAAAGCTGGGGCTTCCGCAAAGTACCAGGGACGCCTTTGATTTGCTGGAGCAGGAAAGAATTATTGATAGTAATATGGCAAAACGGCTTAAAATGATGGTAGGGTTTCGTAATATTGCAGTACATGAATATCAGAAGCTTAACCTTGTAATTGTACAAAAGGTTATAGAAAACCATCTGAAGGACCTTTTGGATTTTCCACAGCTTATATTAAAACAGTAAAAAAGAATAACAAAAGGGACGGTTCTTTTTGTTTTTTGTATAAACAATATAACAAAAGGGACGGTTCTTTTTGTTTTTTGTATAAACAATATAACAAAAGGGACGGTTCTTTTTGTTTTTTGTATAAACAAAAACAGCCACTCAAAGGAGTGGCATGCGTACAAATCCTGCCGCAAAACCTAAATCAGCCACGCGGGTACATACCAGTTCCGGCTGTCAACCGGCAAAACATCGTCTGTCAGGCAAACAACGCTACCTTCGCCAACCTCAAGCCCGGTTTTTTCAAGCACTGCAAACTGCTTAACGGCATCCCTGCCAGGATTGCTGCTTTTTTTGATTTCGACCGGGCAGAGGGTATTGTTCTCGTATATAATAAGGTCTATCTCCCTTTTATCTTTGTCCCTGTAATAGTATATAGGCGGCCTTTTACCTGCGTTGTAAAAGCTTTTAATAATCTCGCTCACAACCCACGTTTCAAAATATGCCCCGGACATCGCTCCCGCTTCAAGAGCCTGCGGCGTAGTCCATTTGGTAAGATAAGCACACAGTCCCGTATCAAGAAAATACATTTTAGGCGACTTGATAATACGCTTGAGGGCATTGTTAAAATACGGTTCAACTAATGCTATTATACCTGATGATACAAGTATGGACAGCCACTGTTTGGCGGTTGGAGGGCTGATACCCGTGTCCTTCGCCATCTCTGCATAATTTACTATCTGGCCTGTACGGGCGGCGGCGCATGACAAAAAACGGACAAAGGCAAGTTCATCCCCCACCTGGGTCAAATCCTTTACATCACGCTGCAGATAGGTTTGTACGTAGGATGAGAAGAATATATCCGTACTGACAGGATTGGAACCATTTACATCATTGGCATATAATGCAGGCATACCGCCTTTAAATATCCGTGCATAAACCTCATTCAGTTTCTGGTGTTTTGCGGTCTTTCGTCTTGCCATTATTTCAGAGGATTTTGTAGTAAAGGCTTCCGACCTTCTGCCCTGGATCTCTGCGTTTGACAGCGCCAGAAGATTCATGATCCCAACTCTGCCGGCCAGTGATTCCGCAGCCTTTTTCATAAGGTGGAACATTTGAGAACCTGTAAGCCAGAAATCACCATTATGCCTGTTTTTGTCCACATACATTTTTATATATGGAAGAAGTCCGGGAGCATACTGTATCTCATCAATAATGACAGGGGGCTCGAATCTTTGCAAAAACAAAGCCGGGTCGGTTACCGCAAGCTGACGTAATAAAGGGTCATCAAGGGTTACATATTGCCTGTCGGAACTGCTGAGTTTTTGTAACATGGTTGTTTTGCCCACCTGGCGCGGGCCGGTAATTAGCAGTACAGGAAAGCTGCTTTGAATATCGAGCACGGTCTCCTCCATTGCACGGTTTATATACACAATCCATCAACTCCTGTTTAAGAAATTGAGACATTCAGCCATATTAGCGGCATAGACAATCTTCGACTTTTATAAAATATAATTTTATTATAGCCGATTATTCCCGTTAATACAAGTTTTATTCAGGCTTCAGGAAACATATAACAAAAGGGACGGTTCTTTTTGTTTTTTGTACAAACAAAAACCACTCAATTAGAGTGGCAGTGAAAGAAAAATATCATCCCAGCTTTCGTTTGAGGGTTCTTATCTCTGCTTCGTGTTCGCCAAGGATTTCAAAGATTGATTTCTTGTCATCTATCAATAAGTTCAGTTTGGACTCCATCTGCAGATGTCTGACGGCGTTTTTGCCCTCCAAGTCGTTCAACTTATCTTCAATTCTCGACTGGCCTTCCTTCAGCGATGAAACGTCGCCTTCCAGCCTCGACTGACCTTCCTTCAACGATGAAACGTCGCCTTCCAGCCTCGACTGGCCTTCCTTTAACGATGAAACGTCGCCTTCCAGCCTCGACTGACCTTCCTTCAGCGATGAAACGTCGCCTTCCAGCCTCGACTGGCCTTCCTTCAACGATGAAACGTCGCCTTCCAGCCTCGACTGGCCTTCCTTTAACGATGAAACGTCGCCTTCCAGCCTCGACTGGCCTTCCTTCAGCGATGAAACGTCGCCTTCCAGCCTCGACTGGCCTTCCTTCAGCGATGAAACGTCGCCTTCCAGCCTCGACTGGCCTTCCTTCAGCGATGAAACGTCGCCTTCCAGCCTCGACTGGCCTTCCTTCAAATCCTTAAGGCCTTCCAGGACTGTCTTCTGAAAGATTTCACTGTTCACAAAACACACCCTCCTTTCACTAATAATATACCACAAAAAATATTTCTGTATGATGCAATTATATAAAGAACCGTCCCTTGTCGGTTGTTCTTTTTTTAATAAAGAATCCGGTCACGGTAATCCCGCCTTATATCGCTTTGCAGGTACCTGATAAACCGGTACAGAAAAGCCGCTGCCTCGGCCCGGGTAAGCACCTCGTTGGGGTTCAGGTTCCCGTAGCTGTCGCCGCTCACAAGGCCTATCTCGCCGGCGGCGTATATGGAATCCATGGCCCAGTCGGGTATGATGTGGTCGTCGGCAAAGCCAGTCCGAAAACCGGGGTTGGGAGCCATGTTTTCAAATCCTATAGCCCGTATCATTATGGTTATGGCCTGGGCCCGGGTAAGTACGCCGTCGGGCACAAACTGCCCGGGGCCCATTCCCTGTATTATTCCCCTCTTTTCCACCTCCATTATGTAGTCATAATCGGGATGGCTTACGTTTACATCCCCAAAGGCTGCGGATGCGGTTCCGTTCTGCTGCGGTTGCGGCAATCTGCCCTGCTGCTGCTGCGGCACCCTGCCCTGTTGCTGTCCTTCATCAGTCAACAGCCCCGCCGCCTCTGTAATGGCCCTGGCAAAATCCGACCTGAGCATGGGCAATCCGGGTCCGAAATAGGCCGAGGTATGGGGAAACACACCAAGGCTGTACAGCGCCTCAATCTCGCTCTGGGCCCAGTGCCCGCCTATATCCTTAAGCTCCGGGATAAGCAGTCTTTGATATTTTGGCACCGTTTTAAGCACATAGCTGTCGCCGCCCCTGTCACGATTTCTCCGGTGGGGAACGCCGTCGCTGGCGAATTCAGGCAGGTCGCAGCTGTATTCTATAAGGTTTTCCTGCTCCTCGGTAAGCATGTACCCGCCGTGGAAGCTTATCTGGGTTGGCTGGTTTCTTATGTAGGACAGGTACTTGTTTGTAACCGAGGATATGGTATAGGAAAAGTCCCCGTCCCAGCCGGCGTTTATAGTGTCGCCCTCATCGTCGGTTATATCCATCCTTGCGTCTATGAAGCCGTCCACCCGGCTGGTGGTAACGCTGCCCCAGTAATGGCTGTACCCGATATCCTGCCCCACCGTATCCACAGTAATACGCCCGTCGCCGTTGTCCACCGAGTATACCTTCCGGCCCTGCCAGTTGCCCGAGAAAAAGTCGGCTATCGGCTTGTTGTGGGTGATACGGGAGCCGTTTAATATGTATTCCTCCAGTTTGTACCTTGCCCCGGAGGTGGTTATGGTTTCGCTGAATTTGTCCAGCACGGTGGAGCTCACCGTCTGGCTGATGTCATCCCTGACATCCAGTTCGGTCCTGAAGGATACAGTGCGCTTAAGCTTTATTCCGTGCTCGATGTTTTCGAGGGTATACGTACCGCCGGTGGTTGTATAGCCCCTGCCCGCCCTATCGGTTACCTTGACTGTACCGGATACCTCAACCGGCTCTCCGGTTATAAAAAGCACTTCCTTATACATGTATTCGTCCATTATACCCGGATAGTCGAGGGGCGCTGCGTATCCCGCCGCCGCCTGGGTTAACAGTAATAGAATTATTGTAAATACAACCGTTTGCTTCATAGTCATTGCCCCCTTATAGAACCAGAATAATTATTCCCCTGTTATCGTCCCTTATCACATACACGTTCTCGCCCCTTCTCAGCTCTCTTGCCCCAATGGGCCTTCCGTTCCTGAATATGAGAGCATTGGCGCAGTTTACATAGGTATCGGCGTCGGATCGCTCCCATTCCTCATAGAAGCTGCTCCAGTTGCTGGATTTGCTCATGGTTATTATATTAAGAAGGGTGTCCACGTCCTTTATCTCACCGGTGGTAATCCTCAGCTCCTCCAAATCATCGTTTTCTATTGTATCGCCGTCATGGGTTATGCTGCCTCTTGTAATTCTTACCGCCTTTGCCCTGTCGTCATCTGCTATGACATACGCATAATAGTCGCTGCCTGATTTGGAAGTATAATCATCGGCATAGTCGCCCTGGAAAAAGTCCTCCGCATCAATATTCCTGACCCGGCTGCCGGCGGCGTCAATTATGTAGGTGTCGTGGTCGTAGGCAAAGGTGATATCCCTTGACCTTCTGCCAATTCTGTCCCATTCGTTATTGTCAAGAGAGCTGTAATAGTTTATGTCAAACTGACCGGTGCGTATTTCGTTAAGCCGGCCCACATAAATTTCTTCGCCGGTGGTTACCGCATCCTCCAGCATAACCAATACCGCATTGTTCTGGCCGCCGTACCGGTCTGCCACAACCGTAACGGTGTGGTCCTCGTCCAGCGCCGTCATGTCCACCAGCCTGCCCTTGGACAGCACTATGGAGGAATCGTTTAACGTAATATTGTTTTTGTCCCTCAGCTCGAGCTGTCCCGTACCCCAGCTGATATCGTCTATCCTGTCGCTGTAACGCTGTTCGGTTCCCCGCTTTAAGACTATTTTTACCGCCCTTTGGTTATTGAAGTTGCTGCTTACCGCCACGTAACCCTCGACATTTAAAAAGCTGCTCTGTATCTCCTCAGGCCTTACAGACCGGCCCCCGTAATATACTGGCGTTCCCGAATCCAGTTCGAAGGTTATATGCCGTTCACGTTCTTCCCATCTGCCGTTTACAAAGGCGGAAGTATCCTTAAGCACCAGAACGCCGCCCGAGGGACGTATTGCTTCCACCGTTCCCTTGTACACGTCCTTTATTAGCTGCTGCATGCCTTCTATATTTATACGGGATGCCACGAAGGAATCCACCGTGTCCATGTACACCTGGACCCTGTCGCCTGTCCTTATGCTTGATGCATAAACGTTTGCGCCTTCCTTGGTAACGATTGTACCGGGAGAAACAGCAATCTCCTGCCGCGTACCGCTGTCAAGCTCAAGGGTTATACCGTCGCTTCCGGCGTATACTACCCTTCCGTTTCTCACCCTGCCGGCAGCGGGTATGTATCCCGGCTGCTCAAGGTGGTAGCTGCTGTCCACTGCGGTGACCAGGCCGCCGCTTACGGTAAGCAAAACCTCCAGCCCGTATTTCAAGTCGTTTATACCTGCCGGGCGCTGGTTTATGGTTATCCGCGGGTTGGCCGAATACCGGTAGGTATGGACACCGCCGTCATAATCGGTTATTGACAACTGGCTCCCGCCGGGGTCAACGGTACGTACGTACCCTTCCACAGCGGCGGGATAAGTCTGGGTCGCTCCGCCGTCGGGTACCGCCGCATAAATGACCCCTTCGCCGTCGCAAATATAATCTGCCCGGTCCCCCGCCTGCAGGCTTGCGCTAAGTCCCAGCACACCGTTCCTTAATACCGGAAAATCCGTCCCGGGAGTCAGAGTCACTGCGCTGTGGGTACCGTCGTCGTTTTGTATGATAAATGCCGGTTGGCCGTCTACGCTGCCCTTTGCAAGCACCAGTCCGCTGTAGGAGCTCATGCCCCGCCCGGCGTAAAACCTGTCGGCTGCCCTGTCCAGCATAACGGCTGCCTCGGCCCTTTTTATGCCCGAGCCCGGGTTGAAATAGCCCCGGTCGTCCCCCCTCATGATATCCTCATTAAGGATTGCTTCGATATACGGCAGGTTGGCGGGATTTATGCCCTGCCAGTCCCGCAGGTTGTATATGTACTGCTGGTCGGCTCCGTATACCGGTGCAAGTCTGAGGGCATTGGCAAACCATACCGCCACCTCCTGCCGGGTGGCATTGGCCGACCAGTCGCCGCCTTCGCCGATACCGACAATGCCCGTTTCCTCAGCCATGGCTATGTATTCCCTGGCCCATAGGTCAAATATTCCACCACTGGCCGGCATTGTGCCGCCGGCGTCCGCCCGCCTTTGCACCTGTTCCTCCCTGCCTGTGATACGCATCAGCAGGGCGATGGTCTCCTGGCGCGAAAGATAGCCCTCCGGCGAAAACCGCCTTGAGCCGTAACCCCTTATCACCGACTGGGCCGCCATATTGAGTATATAGGGCTTTGCCCAGTGGCTTCTTATATCGGCAAAGTCTATATTGGCCATAAGCTGGGCACCGGTTTTCTTGCCGGTAAAATTATAATCGGCGTTACCAAGCAGCAAATCCGCATCCGGTCCGCCTGCAGGTATTCCCCCGGGACCGTAATCGGGTATAAAGGGGTTGTACCCGAGGGCGGCAGTGCTGTGTGATACTGCCAATATGGATATTAAAAGAATTATGCCGGTTTTCCTGATAAGGCTCAAATGCTGCATCCCCCTTTTTTATAGGTCAGTTTTTGCCAAGCACTGCGTATATACCGGGTTTTGTTATCCGCCCGTAGGCAAGGTCTATATTGGTATGCACCCCTGTTGCATCCGCCGGTGCCCATTTAAGGGCTGCCGGGTCGAACCTGTAAAGCTTAAGCTCGGATTCGTTAATATTTGTCAGCCTGCTGTAATCGTATTTTATCTGCAATTCCAACGGGCCGTTGAACCCGTTGAACTGTTCCTCGGTTTTGCCGTCCACTACGGACATGCCTATATAATAAAGGTCGGACACCAACCGGTGTTTTGCCGGCAGGTATTTGCGGGCCCTGTCCCCGTCAATGCCGGGTATGTCTATCGTAAGCCGGCCGTAAGCGGTGTTTTCCCTGTCTTTGCCGATACTCCACACAGGCGCCACGTTCAAAGCCGACGACGAAAACTGCATCATTAAGCCTCCGGTGTCCACTGCAAAACTCCTGTAGGCACCCCGGATAACCTTAACCGGTATGTTTATTCTGCTTTTGTCTATACGACCGTAGACCGGGTCGGTCAGGTCAATATTGTAGTAATACCTCCCGTCCAGCGCATCTTCTCCTATATTCACCGTTACTGTGCTTCCGTCAACCGATATTTTCTCGGATTCGTTTATACCGCCGTCGGGATCGCCTTCCCGCGTGTCGTCGGTCCGTATAGACCTGTTGCTTGTGAACTCGGACGAACCGTATTTATTTACCGCCTTTACCCTGAAATAGTACCTTGTGTCCGGGTCAAGGTCTATTATATAATATACATTCCGTGTGGTGGAGGCTATAAACCTAAAATTGCTGCGGTTGCGTTCGCTGGCATATATTTCATAATACAGCGCATCCTCTGTCACAGGCCATTCCAGCCTTACGTACCTGTCATAAACCAGCGACACGTCCAGATCGTCGGGAGCGCCGGGTATCGGAAGAGTGTAGCTTATATCAAATTCGTCTGATGCACCGCTGTCCGGGTTTATTACGACTATGGTAATTTCCCCCTCCACGCCTTCGGGGGTTATAAGCCTTAAAGTGCCATCGTCCACTGCCTCGACACCGGATGCTTCTGTGCCGCCTATAACTTCAATGTCCTGGTCGCGGGAATTAAGCCCCTGTATGCCGCCGCCGGGCGTCTCCGGGGTAACAACCTCCCCGCCGAAAACCACCCTGGCCCCGGGCATAAAGCCGCTGCCCCTAAGGTAAACGGTATCCCCTCCAAGGAAGGAAATATGGCCGACGGCGCTGCCGTTTTCGTTGGTAATATAGTCAATACGGGGCCAGCTTACTATGGTTATCGCGTCTTTAAGCGTTGCGGTGCCATAGTCGGGATTTATAACCTGGACATCGTAAACGCCGGGCGCCAGCTCCTTTGGGGATTCCACAAATATTTCTCTGTAGGTCCAGTCGTCGGTTCTTATGGCAACCGCGGGAACGCCGCCAATTGCCACCGTGGCCTCGGGGCGAAAATCGTCGCCCTCTATCTTTATTTCGTTGCCCCCGGCGGCCGAGGTCCTGTCAGGCTTTACGGCATCTATTACCGGCCCGCTGCCCGGCCTTTTGTATTCAAACCAACGGGGTATGGGCAAAAGAGAGGAATCCGCCGTGCCGCCGTCCCGGTTGACCACCACTATCCGGAGCAGCCGTCCCAGATAATTAACATCCGCCGGCGGTACCTTTGCCACAAGCTGGTCGTCATCGTTGGACCTGCTTATTACCTCGGCCGGGATGTCATCAATGAAAACCTTTACCCCGGTCCTGAAATCGGAACCGTCGATGGTGATATAGGTTTCGGCATCAATGCTGCCTTCGGTGACATAGCCTCCCAGGTTGCCTTCGGGGTCGTACATCTCCCTGTTCGGCCGTATGTCGGTTATTATCGGGTTGCTGTCGGGGTTGGTATATTCAAAGGTTCCGGCAGCTGTGCCGCCGTCCCTGTTTATCGCGTACAAATTCCGCTCGCCGATAAATTCTGCCGGCGGCGTGGATACTATTATTGTACCCTGGTCAATGTGCCTGACATAGGGAGCCAGCCTCCGGGTTACCGTCAGCCTGCTGCCCCCCACTTCAACCATTATGCCCTCGTCGGTTATGGAACTGTCATCCAGGTCGGCGGGGCCGTTTACTATGAACAGGTGGTAGGTGCCCGAGGATATGTTGTATCCCGAGATATACTCGTCGGGACCCGAATAGGGAATCAGGTAGAGCTTTGTGTTGTCCTCTCCCGGCTGTGTGGTATCGTACACAACCCGTATATTTCCCACCGCCACCTCGGATTTGCCGCCGGATATGGGGGCGCTGCTCTTTTCGTCGCCAAGCACCACCAACAGGTCAATCCATGGCGCAGCGGGTTCGGGTGTGTGGCGGTTTACCTGCTCTCCGTCCAGGTTGACGGACAAATCCCCCTTTATGAAGTCGGTGCCCTTTATGGTAATCTCCTGCCGGCCCAGCCTTGTGCCCTTGTCGGGTACCACACCGGTTATGGCGGGCTTGGAGCGCCTGTATTCGAATGCATTTTCCGCGATAAAGGTACCGGTGTCGGGGTTGACAACCGTTACGTCCACCCTGCCCTCGTCGGGATAGGAGGGCGTTTCTGCCACAAGCATGTTATAGTTGCCCCAGCTTACCTCCGCCGCTTCCACGCCGCCGAAATATACTACCGGCAGCATGTCGGGCACACCGTCGCCGTCTGTATCCTTCCTGCGGAAATCACCGCCCCAGATTATAACCGAATCGCCGCCTGCGGTGCTGCCCCAGTCCGGTTCAAGGCTTGTAACAAAGGGATCGCTGTCGGGTATCCTGTAGGTGAAGCCCCCGTCCTCTGTGTAAATGTAAAAACCACCGTCCGAGTTTACAACCGTTACGTCCACTTCCTCACTGTGCGCACCGGGGGTCCTGATAAAGTACTGCGGAGTCGTAGCCTGTATAATGTTGCCGTCGCCGTTTACCGTCACATTGGCCGCTTCAACCCCGCCAAAGAACACACTGACCCCTTCTCGGAAGTCACCGCCCTCTATGGTCACCACCGTACCGCCGGCCACCGAACCTTCGGCCGGGTCTATACCGGTAACAACCGGGCTGCTGTCCGGGATAAGGTAATTAAAACCTTTTTGCACCGTATAGCGGGCGGTGTCCGGGTTTACCACCGTTACGTCCTTAAGGCCCTTTAAAAGGCCCTGGGGTATTATTATTAATATGGTATACTCGTCTAAGACATAGGTCCTGCGGCCGCCGGGTTCAAAGACAATTTCACCGTTTTGGTCCAGCTCTATTTCACCGTTTTCGTCTTTCGAATAATCGTTTATATCGCTGCCGTCAAGCAGCACCCTTGTACCGAGCTTTCTGTGCATAAGCTCGGACCCGGGCTCGGCAACGCGGAAGTCCTGGCCCCTTATGAAAACCTGGATCCCTTCGCCCCCGAAGCCGGGGGTTATCGAATCGATAACCGGTGAACTGCTAATCCGGGTATAGTAAAACCCGTCGGGCAGGGAATACATCGAACCGTCTTCGTTTATAACCTGGACCGTCCTGTACCCTTCAACGCCGGGGGGTGTTATTATCTCTATAATGTCTCCGGTGTTTTTAACGCTTAAAACCTGGGCGGCGGCGCCGTCAATGGTAACCGTTACCCTTATCTCACCGGCATCGTAATCAAAGTTTTTACCGTGTATGGTTACCGGTGTGCCTCCGTTTATGGTACCGGTGTCCGGGGTTATACCTGTTATGACCGGCATATCGTCGGGGTCACGGTCGGGGTCTTTGAATTCGAACATATTTTCCACCGTTTCACTGCCCAGGTCCGGGTTTGTTACCGTAACATTTACAAAGCCCGGATTGGTATGCTGGCCGCCGGGGATTTTGGTCCTTATCAGCGTACCAAGGGTGTATTTTTTGCCGTCCACCCTATTGCCCTCGGCGTCGTAAACCTCTACATAATGGTCGGCATCCGCATCGTTGGGGTCTATTGTCTTTGTTCCGATTTTTATCACCGGGTATTTGGTTATCTCCTGCATTTCACCCTCTATTTCTTCCTGGACCGTCAGCACCTGGAATTTGTCCCCAACGACGGTAATAAATATGTCCTGGTCGCAGGGGCCCATGTCGGGGGTTATACCTGTGACCTCCGGGTAAGTCCTGGAGGGGATATATGTAAAGTTGTCCGCCATTACGTATTCTTCAGTCCTGTGCAGCTGTTCCGCCCCGCCCAGACTGATTATGGTTTCGGTTTTCATAACCACGTCCATGGCCTGGGGTACCTGGGGGTCCAGGGTTATTATCGGGGTGGTCGCCGTCAGCACATCACCGCTGACCGCAATGGTGGGAACGCCGGTAATTGGCGTAATCTCCCCTATGGTCAGCTTGATTTTTCTTGTTATTACAGCATCTTCTTCGTTATATGTGCCGTTAAAAGTTAAAACGTATTCATTATTTACGTTATCGTAGGAAGAGTTTGTCTGTTCGGATATTACCACTCCTCCGACGTTTATGGTCCCGATATTTCTGCCGCCAATGGTAATTTCCCGCTCCTCGGTTTCGGTGGCATGGGGGGGCACGATCGATTGAAGCATCAGGAAGTTGCCCGCCTGCAGGTAGGTGAATTCGGGAATCACCTGGTATTCGCTGGTCTCACCTGCATCCTTAATCACAACTCCCTTGGTCCCGGGGGTGCCCGGCGGGGTTACCGCCTGCAGCCCTGTCACTTCGCCGTTTTCGTCCTGCATGGCCTGTACACCGGTGGCGGGAACGCCGTCTATGTAAACCTTCATATTGTCCTGAAAACCGCACAAACCGTCAGCCCCGTACATCCTTATAACGGTGCCGCCGGTCACCGGCCCCGTATTGGGCTCAATCCTGGTTACTTCGATACCGGTGAGTTTCCTTACCACCGTTATGCAGTCTGCCAGTATGCCATGCACCACCTCTTCCCCGGGAATTGGCTGGGTTCCTCCGCCGGCATCCAGGGTAACCCGTATGCTGCTTACGCCGGGGGTAATGTAGCTTTTAACGCTGGCTACGGTTATTAATCCTCCGTTCTGGATTATAGCATCCGCACCCGAGCCTACGCCCCCTATGGAATAATAGTTTTCAGCTATGTAGAGGCTTTTCAGTCTGTCGTCAAACCCCGAACCGTATATTTCAAGGGATTCCCCTATGTAAACCTTTGTTTTGTTTGTCCCGGTCACCTGGGGCGGGGCCACCACCTCGAAGTCCACCGGTTCTGAAGCCTGGCCGTCGGAGTTTACAACCGTTATGGTTTTTGTCCCCGGCGCAAAAATCGCTCCGTCTATCCCGGGGCCCCACTGCACGTTTATTATGGTGGAATTATACGAGGTAGGCGTTATACCTATTCCTTCTATATAAACTATGGGATCGTCGAAATTGGTGCCGCGAATTTCGTATCTGAGGGTTCCTCCCCCGTGTATGTCGTTTTCAGTTTTATAGTATACCCTTGTTACGGCCGGGGGAGGGCCGTCCGCCCTTGCCACAGGGCCGGGAGGCATTCCGGACAGTACAAGGGCTGCTGCAATCGTTAATGCCAATACTTTTTTCAACATAGCGGTTATTCCTCCCGTCCTGTTTTGGGGCATAGAAACCCCTATATATTCTTATCGGTATGCTTGTTTACGAAGTTTATATAAAACCGCAAAAAGAAATGCGACAGGGAAGAACCGAACAGTCCCCTGTCGCAATAAATTGCCGGCTTCTATTTGTATTCGAGTACTTTTACCTGAGTGCCCTCTGTCAGGTCCTGTCTGGTTACCGAAAGCTCGGAGGATCCAACCCTGTCCCCCGTCCCCAGTTTGTCTAAAAATAAATCAACTCCGGCAATCGGGAAACCGATGGCCTCGGTTTTGTAGTGCATGGGGATAATAAGCCGGGGATTAAGCTGTGCTGCAACCTTAACCGCAGTTTCGGCGTCTATTGTGTAAGTACCCCCGACAGGGATAAACAGTATGTCAACGGGACCCATATCATTTATGGCGTCATCGTCCGGCAAGTGCCCCAGATCCCCGAGGTGGCAGATGCGCAAATCGTCTGTCTCCATTATGTATACTATGTTTTCGCCTCTTTCTTCCCCCATGGCATCATCGTGATAGGTCTTTATCCCCCTTATGGGTATGTCGTCCACGTAAAAGCTGCCTGTCTTGTTTAAAAGCTGAAAGTCTCCGCCTATTGCCTCGACGTGGTTGTGGTCAAAATGATCATGGCTGCTTAAAACTATATCCGCTTCGACTGTCGGAAGGGGGTATCCCACAGTCTCATCAAAGGGGTCTGTGACTATTCTTACTCCTTTGTCGGTAGTAATAAGAAAACATGAATGTCCAAGCCATTTAATTTTCATTTAATACACCTCCGCATATATTATACCATTATTATGCAAATTTGATTAAAAAAAAATGGCGGAATTTCCCGCCCCATAATAAAGATAAATTTGTTTGTCAACCAATATAGGGCTCCTTTTGAACTCCTATATTATGACATAATTATACACTGTTCTGCTTAAAATATCAAGATAAACTTTTTTTCGAAAAATTATGCCAAATCCGCAGCATCAGCTTATTACCTTTTTCTTATTATTAATACTAAAAACCGTATTGCCGTAAATGCGAATTGCATCAATCTTGCCGTTTTTATCAAGAACGTTGCAATACGTGCTGATGCCCGCAGGAGAACCCACCACACCCATACTGATTTTTTTACCGGCTATCAGCATACCTCCCAGGACAACGCTGGAGGGGTTTATAAATTCTATGGTGTTTTTGGCAATAATATCTGTCTGATAAGCGCCCCGCCCTGAAACCAATACATCACCGTTGGCCTGCATAGATGAATTCTGGGCATATTTAAGCTTTAAATTAGCATCCTTATTTTCGGTATTATCAACCAGCTCCATATATTTTTGTATTTTTTCATTAAGGCTGTTAATCTGTTTTGGAGTAACTGCACCGCCGCCGGCATAGATTGTATTTATCCCCTTCAGTATCCCTTTAACCATATCTGTCTCCTCCTCGGATAACAGGCCAAACACTGTCCTTATGTCCTTAACGATCCTTTCAAGATTTTTGTTTCTATCGGAATATGCATCGGGAAAACGTTCACGCATCTTTCGGTAACCGCTTATCCACACCTCAGAATTTGCATCATAAAAATCTTTCCTGATAATACCGATAATCTGTTCCATCTTGGGCAATACGCACAGACTGTTGGCAACTCCCGTCCCTGCCACTACTTTACTGCTGATTATATTACCAAGGATATCCACACTGCCTTTGGCAAACAGGCTGGCCTGCAGCACATTCCCGGAAACGGTGATATCGCCTTCCGCCACCACCTTCATGTTATCCATTACACTGCCCTTAATCTGTATATCGCCGTTGAAATAAACATTGCCGGTACCGGGATTCACATCCTCCGGGATAACAAGCAGCGGAACGACCGACACCATACCCTTTGTCACCATAGGCCTGCCGGCGGAAGCCGCAACCATCTTGGTGTTATTGTCCAGCAATATTGTCCCTGCTCCTGCCCTGAAAGGCATATCCCTTCCCTGCCGCGCTTTTACTGTTTCCCCGGTCACCGTTTCCCCGTCCCTGCCGGGTACGGCACAGATTTCCTTTATGGCCAATACTTCCCCTACCTCTACCGTGGGAAGAATAGTATGGTCCAAAAGGTCTACTTTCCCGTCGGTATCGAAATCCGGATTGCGGACTTTGCTGCTTTGGAACAGGTATTTCACTTCGCCGTCCTGCCCGTCAATCGGGTATATACCTTCCGCCACAACGGCACTGCCCCCGTCCTGCCTATCTATCAGCCCTTTTATCGCTTTTTCGTCCATGAATTTATAAGATACATTTATTTTTTTAAGCTCTTCGATGCATTGATCAAAGGCAGCGTCGGGAGCCGGAACCTCTTTACTGCTCAAAGGTATATCCAAAAGAACGGATTTGGGTGCGTCCTTCACAAAATACTGTCTTCCCGGAGATTTATTTATAATTAAAACAGCCTTCATTTTGTCTTCGGAAAGCTCCGCCGTTATATCGGTAGCAGCCTGGGTCGATGCCGGCTTAAACTCTATTGTGTCCTTTTGGCTGACTATGGTGACACTGTCAATCTTGCTGCCGTTAATATATACATCTACATTTGGGTTGTCCGGAGCTATGGTTGCATATCTTCCGTTGTGCTCCGGGTCTGACACCACTGCCTTACCAGAAATGATTTCTATACAGCCATCCTTGCTCTTTTCCTTCCGGGTATCTTTGCCTTTGACTTCGACAAACTCTACCTGATATTCGCCCTCTTTTTTTATTAACCCCATGAGTGCATAACCTGGTTTTTTTATGGCGTGGACTTTCAACTGCTCCGCTTTACACCTGTAAATCTTCTGCCCCTTTACAACGGCTTCTTCATAAGAATTAGCCTGAATAATCATTTCTTACACACCCCGTCCCCCGTTTTGTTTCTTATTTAACCGCTTATAATTATCCCCATCTGCCAGACCTTTCTGCTCAATACCACGGCTAAATAGAATCTGTTCAAACTTTTCCGCCGGTACCGGAGGACTGTATAAATAGCCCTGATAATAATGGCATCCCTGTTGTTTTAGAAAATCCAGCTGCTCACGTCCTTCAACCCCTTCTGCTGTTACCTTAATATCCAGGTTGTGCGCCATCGCCATGGTTGCGGATATAATTGCCTTATTGCTAGGGTTTGTGTCCAGGTCACTTATAAAGGATTGGTCTATTTTAAGCGAATCCACAGCGAGTTTGTTTATGTAAACCAGCGAAGAATAGCCGGTACCAAAATCATCCACTGATATGATAATTCCCATTCTCTTCAATCTGCGCAGCGTATCCGCCGCGTAATCAAGGTTGCGTAAAACTACGCCTTCGGTAATTTCAAGCTCAAGGTTATTGGGGTTAAACCCCGTTTCTACGAGTATTCTCTTAACCGCCGGTATCAGGCTTTTATGCTGCAGTTGGACGGGAGAAATGTTCACGGCCAGTCTAAGAAAAGGATATCCCGCATCCTGCCAGGATTTACCCTGGGCACAGGCGGTATGGAGTACCCATTCACCTATGGGTACAATGAGACCTGTTTCTTCGGCCAATGGTATAAAGTGATCCGGATATACCATTCCCAAACCGGGACTGTGCCAGCGAAGAAGAGCTTCCATTCCGGTAATTTTCCCGCTGCTCACGTTGACTATGGGTTGATAGTAAACCTGAAACTCACTTTTCTTTAAGGCCTTTATTAAACCGTTTGCCGAATATATGTCTTCGGATGCCAGCCTCTCTATACTTTTACCGGACAATTCACAGTTGTTGTATCTCGTATTATCCTCTTCATGTATGGCTGTATCGGACTCCTTTATCACGGTTTCTATGTCCTGCCCGTCCAACAGTTTTTCAAAGAGTTCTTCATACTCCTTCAGCTTAGTGGTTTTGGCTTCCAGTTCGGTTTCCAGCGTTTTAATATGCCGGGTCTGGTGCTGTCGTTTCCGGATACCAAACTGAACCTTGGGTAAATCTTTTTCATTCATCTGAATCCCCCATTTTTCCGATAATAATAACAGCGTATGCACGATAATTGCTATTGGTCTTTGAATCATCCCTTTCCTTCGGGTATCAATGCGCAGGATAAGTTTTCCCCGTCGTACTGGTGATAACCCCTGTTGAGCTATATAAGCCCAATAGGTTTGTCAGAATATACATTATGTAAAATTTGTATTTAGAGATAATTTTTATGCATTGACGAAAGGTTTTTTGTAGATATGATATAAAGTATGGATTTATATGCAAATTCCTACAAAATTCAGCAAAGGTAATCGGATGCCTTATCGGAACTAAAGGGCTTCCGGCGGCAAAATAAGGGAGGAATCATTTTGCAAGACATAAAATATTTTACTCAGGAAGAACTGAAAAAAATTTTCCGATGTATCGAAAGAACAGAGAAAGAAAACAGATACTGGTTAAGAGACTTATGTATTTTCAGAGTAGCCTATAGATGCGGTCTCAGGGCATCCGAAGTGGGTCTTATTAAAAAAAGCGATTACAACAGGCAGATAGGCGAAATATACTGTAGAAGGTTGAAAGGTTCACTTAACAATACCATAAGGCTTGACAGGGAAACTATCAGGTTTTTTAATGCGTATATCAAGGAGTACAATATAGGACCTTTGGATACTCTTTTTAAAAGCCGTGAAAACAAGCCTATATCACGTCAAATGCTTGACATATTAATCAAAAAATACTGTGCTGCAGCCCGAATTCACAATAAAAGCAAGTGGCATTTCCATTCTTTAAAACACTCAATAGCGGTGCATCTGGCGGAAAGCGGCCTGGATATTAAGGAAGTTCAATATTACATAGGGCATAAAAATGTTAACAATACCCTTATCTATTTCCAATTCACAACTTCACAGCAAGAAGAAATGTATAAAAAACTGAAAAAGAATAATATGCTTGTATAATTTATCTAATTTTGTCGAATTTTCTGTAATTATCGGTTGCAATAGTTTGGCAAATCATGTATAATTTCGTCATATAGTTTAATATTTAACCGAAAGGGCAAACCTGTCAAAAGACAGGGACGCAAAGCTACGGGCCTAAGGCAATCCAAAGTTGCTACGGCAGCCGGGTTGCCGAAAACATAAAACAACAACCTACTTAACTCGGCAATCCCGGTTAAGTAGGTTGTTTTTAATATTATTATTGGTTTTACATAATGTATATTCTGACTAATTCAATTATACTGCAAATAACAGATTATTTCTCAACCGGGCATGATGCTTCGAAAAAAATAAATTTGGACAAAGTTGTCTTTGTCCAAATTTATTTATAATATAACTGTCAGAGTCTGATGTAACTATAACCTGATTATTCTGTTAAATACGCATCAGGCTTATTGGAAAGCTGCTCTGTCAGCCTGCACAATACAGCAGCCGCTTCTGCCAGGGTAGCATTCCGCTCCGGACAGACGTTCCCGTCCTCATAGCCTATAATTAGCCCCATATCAACAGCCGTGTCAAAATCTGCTGTTACTCCCAGGGCCCCTGCCGCCATCTCCGCGAGAGCAGCCCGGGTAAGCAACTGCCCGCCGCAATTATCGGCTGCGTCCCCGCCAGTGCCGGTGCTTTTGCTTAGCATGGACTGGAAAAGGCAGCGGGTAATGGAAGAATCGGGGGAAAGGGTAAAATCTTCGGGTACAAGTATTCCTGCGGCCAATACCCTGTCCATCTCGTGTTCCGCCCAATGTCCCCGGAAACCTGAATAGGGACTGTCGTACGCCACTATACCGTAGATCCCGGGTCGGTAAACGGGGAACATAACCCCCCCGGAAGTGAATTCAACTCCCCGGTAACGGCAGTATATCCGGCCGTTTTCGGGGCAGATATACCCCGGCCTGCCGGCTTCCCCGATCCCTTCCGCCGTCAGAGGAGCGTATGCAAATACGGGAATGGAAGCAGGAAGACCGGAAAAGTCAAGGGTTAAAATATCCGCAATGAGTTCAAAGCCCGGTCGGGAAGCAGTAAACTCCAGCAGAGCCGGATGACTGCCTTCCCCTTCTATGGTAAGCTGTATTGGCCCGCCGCCTGTACATTCCCGGCAGAGGGATGTCTTAAGACAAAGGCTCCCAAAACCCCCGGTTATTATTATATCGCTTCCCCCGTTTACCGCCTGCCGAACCAGTTCCTCCTCCAGCATAACGGTCTTGCTGGAAATTTGTTTTCCCGGGAAATAATTTGTCGTATCGACGATAATATTCCCATCCTCATGTCGGATAACGGGACTTTCCTGTTTGACGGGCAGGGGTGCCGGCCTTTTCTTTGACGGTGGCTTTGATGACGGGTCCTGCGGAGTACTTACCTGCAGCATATCGCAGGGCTGACTGTGATTAAGTCCGTCATGGGCGGTAATATAAAAGAAATGCACACTGCCCGGGGTTAATCCGGTTATATCAAGGCAGGTAAGCGTAGTTTCAGCATAAAGTTCATGGTTGACATAAACATGGTATCCTTCGGTATCCTGGCTGTCCGGGGGTTCCCATACCAGCTTTACCCCTGTACTGCTAATATCCTCCACCGCCAGCCCAAGGGGGACCTGGGGCGGAGTGGTATCAAGGATAAAGCTGACTTCCTGTCCGTCGGTGTTGTACATACCGTCATAGGGACATACCCGGATAGTATATTCCCCGTCCTGAAAGGCGGAAAGGCTTTCGAGTTCCAATTCCCATGTGGAATAGTTTGCACCGGTATTTCGGACGGGAAGGTAATAGCCGGAAGGCTCCTCCGCTTCCTCAAAGGCTGACAAATCCGGCCTTAAGTATCGCCCCTGGCCGTCCGTAATATACAAATCTACCGCCAATACGGTACCATCGCTGTCCGAGGCGGTACCGGTGATTTGTCCCAGCGCATTCAGTCTCTGCCCCTGATCAGGATAGGTAATATTACCCTCGGCGTTGCCCGAAGAGCTGGATTCGCTTTTTGTGGTTACGGTAATACCGTTGGAAAAGGGCCCTTCCCCCGCCTCATTCACTGCGCTTACCTTGAAGGCATAGGCGGTTCCCGGGCTGAGACCTGTGACATTGTGATTGGTGGTTGATATAACAGTGTTTCCCAGGTACTGGCCGTCCTTGTATACGTTATAGTACTTAATGCCGGTATCTCCAGGATCCGGGTGCTCCCAACCAAAACGCACGGATACTTCAGTCACATTAATTAAGACAAGATTCCGAGGGGGGCCGGGCAGCGGGTTTGCATCAGCCCGTGCCTGAAAGGGAAAAAGATTAAATGAGAATAGCAGTATTGCGCCCATTATTAAGGGTTTAATTCTTTTCAAAACTTTCACCTCCGAAGTGTTATGGTGTTACAAACCGGAGATGTCTGTTCCTATGGCAGTATATGGTTTTATTTTACAATATAATGCAAAATTTCACAACATATATTTAAAAAACCTAATTAATCTATGCCGTATTTTTTCATCCTGTAAATGAGGGCCGAGCGGGTGATACCAAGAAGCTTTGCAGCCCTTGTCTGATTGCCGCCGCTCTTTTGAAGGGCAATGCGGATAAGCTGCTTCTCGGTCTGTTCAAGGTCTATCCCCTCATCGGGGAAATGCAATGCTGCACCCCTTTGGGCGCCTGCCGTTGAATTGACAACAAAGGGAAGGTGCTCGGGCAGAATAAGGCTCCGGTCACAGATAATAAGCGCCCTTTCTATGCAGTTTTCGAGCTCCCTGATATTCCCGGGCCAGTCATAGCCAAGCAGAGCCTCATAGGTTTCGGGCGCCACTTCTATCCTTTTGCTGCCCTGATGGTATTTGGCGACAAACTGCTTCACCAGGTGCGGGATGTCCTCCTTCCTTTCCCGCAGCGGCGGTATGTTAATGTTTATTACATTAAGGCGGTAGAATAAATCCTCACGGAAATTACCCTTTTCTATCGCCCTTTGCAGGTTTTCGTTGGTAGCTGCTATTAAACGCACATCCACCCTGAGGGTGGCGGTGCCCCCCAGCCTTTCAAAGGCTTTATCCTGAATGGCCCTTAGAAGCTTTGCCTGCATTGAAGGAGCCAGTTCCCCTATTTCATCAAGCAGCAAAGTGCCTCCCTCCGCCTGCTCGAACCTGCCGGGCTTTCTGGCAACCGCCCCTGTGAAGGCGCCTTTCTCATACCCGAAGAGTTCGCTTTCGAGAAGGCTTTCGGGCAGGGCGGCGCAGTTGACGGATACAAATGGCTTTTGCCTTCTGCTGCTTTTACTGTGAATAAGCCGCGCGATTACTTCCTTGCCGGTGCCGCTTTCCCCGGTGAGCAGTATACCGGCTTCGGTATCCGCCACCTTGTCCACCATATTGTATATCTGAAGCATTTTTGGGTTTTCGGTGCAGGGCATGATGTCCGGAAAGCTGCTGTCCAGCTGGTCCCTCAGGTATTTGACCTCATTGACAAGGCTGCTCATATTCAATGCCCTGGCCACCTGAAGCTTTAACTGGTCTATATCAAAGGGTTTGGTAATATAGTCATAGGCTCCGGCTTTCATGGCCTGTATGGCAGTCTCTATTGTCCCGTGGGCGGTAATCATGAGCACCGGAAGGTCCTTATTGGACTTTTTTGCTCTTTCCAATAGTTCCATCCCATCCATACCGGGCATTTTAAGGTCGAGGATTACCAGGTGGGGACAGAATTTTTCCAGCCCTTTCAGGCAGTCCTCGCCGTTTTCGGCCTCCAGCACCTCATACCCGTCCTTTTTCAGGGCTCTTGATATAACCCATCTTATATGCTGTTCGTCATCCACAACCAGTATTCTATACATTTATATCACTCCCGGCCGACAGAATAGGCATCGTCACGGTAAAGACACTGCCCTTTCCTTCGCTGCTTTTAACATCAATGGTTCCACCGTGCATCTTTATAATCTGGTGGCTTATTGCCAGCCCCAGGCCGGTGCCTGTGTCCCTGGTAGTAAAGAAGGGGTTGAAAATCTTTTCGAGGTTTTCGCTTGGTATTCCTTCCCCGGTATCGGCAAATTCCATTACCACATTATCCTCCGCCGCCCGGGTTGATATTTCCAGGTGCCCGCCTCCGGGCATTGCCTGGGCACCGTTTAGAATCAAATTGATGATTACCTGCTTGAGCTTTTCGCCGTCTGCAAATACCTCCGGCAAATCCTGTTGTTTGTTTATACCGAGGGATATGCCGCCTTCCTTAAGGTAAGCCCTGGTAAAGGTCAGCACGCCGTCCAGCAGTTTGTTCAGGTCAACGGAGCCAAGCTGGGGCGGGGAAGGCTTTGCAAAATCAAGCAGTTCCTGTATAATCCTGTTCTGTCTGTCCGCCTGTTCCTTTACTATACCGGTATACTCCTTTACCGCTGCGCCATCCTGCAGTTCTTCCTCCATAAGCTGCGCGGTCGCCCTCATAATTCCCAGCGGGTTTCGCAGTTCATGAGCGATACCCGATACAAAATGTCCGATGGCGGCCAGCCTTTCAGACCGCTGGAGCTGCATTTCAAGGTCTCTCTTTTCCCTTAGTTCTCTGGCCATTTGGTTTACCGTTGCAGTTACCATGTCCAGTTCCCCGGGTACAGACGGCAGCTTATAATCGAGATCCTCCTGCAGCTTTCCAATACCGCTGTTAATACTGTCTATCTGCGCCAGAAGGTTTCTTATTATAAGCGTTATTCCCAGCACTCCTACGCAAAGGCTTATAATTATGATAACCAGCGAGGAGTACTTTACAAACAAAAATGCGGACAAGTCGGATACCACTCTGTCCTCTATCCAAACCCTTCCCACCACCTGGTCATTATTTGTTACAGGAAGGTATGCCCTCATCAAATCCCTCCGCCTGACCGGCGGTATTATGGAGGGATGCCCGGGAGAAAGTGAACGTCCCGACCGGATTGCGAAAGGATGGTCAGGAGAAGGGGAACGCCCCGACCACATTATCGAAAGGAGATGGGGAGGGAGTTCCTCCTGGGTAAACACTACCACCACATCTTCCCTGTTCTCCGGATCCATCCATGCATGCATGTTAAACCCGCCGTCATAGACATTATATCCTATCTTCAGCTGGCTGTTTTGCTCGAGCAGGGGACGCACCATTTGTTTGAACTTCTCCTTCACCGCCTCCCGGTCGGCCAGGTTTTCGGGCGTATGCAGCCCGTTAGCCTTAAGCTGCTCCGAAAGGCCGGCAAGCTTTGCGCCCATCTCTTCCCTCATATCGGCGACAACCCTGTCGTCGATACGCTGGGCGAAAAGCACATTCATCACAACGGCAATGGTTGGCCCTATCAGCGCCAGTACCAGTATAATTGTAATCTGCTGTTTTATGGTTTTGTTCTTTACCAGACCCATATTATCACCTGTCATTCATATCGCAGCGCATCAATCGGGTTTAACAGCGCTGCCTTGTTCGCGGGGTAGATACCGAAAATTACTCCTACAAGGATGGAAAACATGCTGGCTAATAGTATCACATTTACCGAAATGACCGTGTTAAAGCCGGCCAGGTTTGATATCACCATTGAGCCGGATATCCCGAATATTATACCTATTATACCACCCAGCCCGCTTATAACCACAGCCTCTATAAGGAACTGGACCAGTATATTTGCGTGTTTGGCCCCCAGCGCCTTACGGATACCTATTTCCCTTGTCCTCTCGGTGACCGATACAAGCATTATGTTCATTATACCTATACCGCCCACCAGCAGGGATATGCCTGCAATGCCCGCCAGCGTCGCGGTTAAAATACCGGTAACTTCACTGATTGTGGACAGCATTTCACTCTGGTTGAATATCCTGTAGCCATCCTCGCTCTTGAATTTCTTGATAAGGTAATTATTGAGATACAGCTCCGCCGTGTCCACCTGTTCGGGGGAAGCGGCCTGTATATATACCGTCCTTATGCCTGTATTGCCCGCAAGCCTTTGGCCTGTGGTTATGGGAATTATAACCTTGTTGTCGCCGGATCCCATGGCGGAGGTGCCCTTTTCCTCCAAAACTCCTATTACCGTAAATGTCTGGCCGTTTATCTTAATTCTCTCCCCAACTGGATTATGGAAGGGAAACAGCTCATCCACGATTTCCTTTCCTATGACCGCTGTCCTCTGCCTTTGGGTTATATCGTTTTCCAAAAGAAACCTTCCGCTTGATACCCTGTAATTCTGGACATACTGGTACTCGGGGGTGGTGCTTTCGAGGGAAGCATTGTCCGAGCTTATACTGCCGTACTTGACGGTGGCCTGGGAAGCCAGAGACGGAGCAACATACAATACGCCGGGCAAATCGCGCAGTTCCCTAGTCTCATTGTAGGTAAGGGATGTGGAAGTGCCCCGCCCCGTTATATTCACTGTTAACAGATTGGAACCCATGCTTTGGATGTGCTCGGTAACGCTCCTTGTTGAGCCTTCACCCAGTGATACAAGGGTTATAACCGCGCTGACGCCGATTATGACCCCCAGCATTGTAAGGAAGGAACGCATTTTATTGCTGAGGATACTGGCTATTGCCATTCTTAATGTCTGAACAAGGTTAAGGTTCATACCGCCTCCCCCCTTCCCGTTTCGGTTATTACCCCGTCTTTTATTGAGAATATACGTCCCGCCCTTTGGGCAATGTCGCTGTCGTGGGTAATAACAATAATTGTGGCTCCGGAACGATGAAGGTTTTGAAGCAGCCCCATTATTTCTCTGCCCGAAACCGAATCCAGGTTGCCGGTGGGCTCATCCGCAAGTATGATGGGCGGGTTTCCCACGACAGCCCTTGCTATGGCCACCCTTTGCTGCTGTCCCCCCGACAGCTCGGAGGGACGGTGGTTAGTCCTGTCCCCCAGTCCCACCATTTCAAGGGCGCCGACAGCCCGTTCCCTTTGCTCCTTCGACTGCATCCCCCTGTATATAAGGGGCAGTTCTACGTTTTCCATGGCTGTGAGGCGGGGCAAAAGGTTAAAGCTCTGAAAGACAAACCCAATCTTTTTATTTCTTATTTCGGCAAGCCTGCCGCCCGACAGGCTTGCAACGTCTGTTCCGTCCAGATAGTACCTGCCTTTAGTTGGCGTATCAAGGCAGCCAAGTATGTTCATGAGGGTGGATTTGCCCGAGCCTGACGGTCCCACTATCGAAACGAATTCGCCTTCCTGTATTGTAAGGTTTATGTTGTTTAAAACACGAAGCTCTATTTTGCCCATCATATAACTTTTACTTAAGCCTTCAATCCCGATCAGAGGCATGGCTATCTACCCCCCTGGCCCGGATTGGTCCTTATCACAGGCATACCGCCTCCGCCACCGCCTCTGGGTATGGCAAAGCCTCCTGCACCGGGCGTACTGTAATTCTGCGCTGCCGCTCCGCCTATGCCGGTGAGTATAACCTCGTCGCCCTCTTCGAGGCCGCCGGTAATTTCAACATAATTTTCATTCCTTAAACCGGTCTCTACCCTTACCTGCCTTTGCTCTCCGTCCTGTCCGGCCTGCCCGCCGGTCATTACAAAGTAATTGCCGTTACGCTCGATAACCGCTTCAACGGGAACCAGCAGTACATCGCGTTTATCGGCTATAAGTATTTCAATATCGGCGGTCATACCGGATTTTATCTCCTGTCCCTCCGGAATGGTTACCGTAACGTCGTATGTAGATACGCCGCTTTGGACATTCCCTATTTCGGAAATTTTAGATACCGTACCATTAAAGGTTTTGCCCGGCAGTGCCTCAATGGTGACAACAGTTCTCTGGCCCGGTTTGATCTTTGCAATATCCAGTTCGTCTACAGGTATGGTAATCTGTTTTTCACTGCTTAACACATAGCCCAGGGAGCCGCTGTTGATATTAGTGTTTGAATTCGAACCCGAATCCGAGTTGCTGCTGCTTTTGCCGGTAATCTCATCTCCAACTCCCACGTCCTGCCCGGCGACGATTCCGTCCATCTCCGCGGTTACCCTTAATGATGCGATTTGCTGCTGCTTGTTCTGATATTCCAACTGGGCCTGCTTAATCCTTACGTCCTTGGATTCCTGCTCCAGCAGCAAATCGTCGCTGGACAGCAGGGCAATTACCTCGCCGGCGGCCACATGGTCCTTCTCCTTCTTCAACAGCTTTTCAACCACCGCCGAAGCAGGCGCCGTTATCTGCCTTCTGTCGTTATATTCAACCGTTCCGGCGCTGTATGCCCTCACATCTCCTTCCGGGGTGTTTATTGTCACATATCCCTCTTCCCCTTCGGCAAAACCTCCCGGATTTTCGAAGGTGACATGGACATAATAGAAAATGGAACCGTCCGGCCTGGATATGCCTGACTGGTCCTCGGTAACATTGGGCGTACCTGTCTGGTCTGTCGAAACCACTGTCCCCGTCATGTTGACAAACCTTGAAGCAAAAAATATCGAAGCTGACTGTCCCACTTCCACTTTATCCTTCTGGAGGGAATTTAACGGCGCTTTTATTCTCAGCGTGGATTTATCCACAATGGCAGCTATGGCCTGGCCGCTGCTTAATGTTTCGTCTTCGATTATATTAAGTTCTTCAATAATTCCGTTTATGGGGGATTTTGCCTCAAGGTTTTGAATTTTTTCGGCGGTTGTCTGGTAATCGAACATTGTGTTGTCAAGGTTGATCCGGCTGCTTTCAAGCTCCAGCAAAATATCGCTGTTGCTTAGGACGTATAGCAGGTCCCCGGCCTTAACCACATCCCCCTCCCTGAAGTATATCTCCTCCACCTTTCCGGTGATATCCGGCGCCAGCCTTTGCTGTCTCACGGGGTCTGCGTTTCCGGTACCCGTTATAGACAGGCTGATATTGCCGCGGGTAACAGTGGCAGTCGGCATACCGGTTGTGTCTGCAAGCCGGGATTGTCTATTGGAATATAAGCTGTATATGCTGCCGGCTGCAACCACCAAACAGACAATTAATATCAGCAGCTTTTTGTTTTTCATAAATTCTCCTCCTTTTTCCTCGTTGCGGAATATCCTCAACAGGGCTATGGAACGGTTCTTTATCCCATTCTACATCAAAGCCGCAGCACGTACCAGATTGATGTCCTTTCGGACCTTTAGGCTTTGCGCGGCATCACGATATATTTAAGCAAAAACCGTGCCAGCCTTATATGTGCTGCAAATGCCGGTTTCCCGTATCAATAAACCAAATACGTGTCTGAAAACAAACACTCCGCCATTATACTGCTGTCTGTTTGCATACACAAACACAAAAAACATTAGGGACGGTTCTTTTTGTTATACATTATTTAATCTTTTTGATATAATGTTCTGGGGGTGATAATATGCCAAGACGAGCAAGACTGGAAAGCGTATCTGGATATTACCACATAATGACCCGGGGCATTAATAAAGAAAAGATATTTGAAACAAAGAAGGAAAAAGAGACAATAATGACGTTCATCCGGGAAAAATCACAAGAAGAAGCATGCAAAATAGCAGCATACTGCATTATGAATAATCATTTGCATATAATCGCTATCACAGAAAAACCCATACTTATAAACGTAATGAAAAAAATTAATATTTCCTATGCTATGTCGTATAACCAAAGGCATGAAAGAATAGGTCCGGTATTTCAGGACAGATTCAGAAGTGAAAACATAAATAACGACAGACATTTTTACGGAGTTCTTAGATATATTCACAATAACCCTGTAAACGCCGGAATAGTCCCAAAAGCGGAAGAATACATATGGAGCAGTATGAGAGAATACTTAAACGGCAGAACCCTGTTGATAGATGAAAAAGTCAAAGATGATATTATGCATCATTTTATGTCGAAAAAGAGTTTTATAGACTTCCATAACCTACAGGATGAAACAATTTATTTGGAAGTTAAAGAAGAAACGGAAATACTTGAGGAAAAAAGAGCAAAGCGAATAATAAAAGATTATTTTGAAAAGAAAGGCATAAACGATCTTATCAAACCAGGTGACAAAGATGAATTGGTAGAAAAATTATTAAAGGAAACGAACCTTTCCTATAGAAGGATAGCAAAGGAGACAGGGACAAGTATTAATACTGTATTCAGAGCAAACAAAAAGAACCGTCCCTAATGTTTTTTGAAGTGAGGCGTATTCAAAATGGAACAGCCAACCGGGATTTTATCCCGCAAATCAAGGTCTACCTCCATACTCTATCTGATAACAGCATCGGTGCTATGGAGCCTGGGCGGAGTGTTCATAAAAGGGGTGGAATTAAACCCGCTTGCAATAGCCGGCATGAGAAGCATCTTTGCTTCCCTTTTCCTGTGGGCGGTTATCCGCAAACCCAAATTCACCTGGTCAAGGGATCAGATACTGTGCGCTGTTGCCTATTCGGCGACGGTTATTCTTTTTGTTATAGCAAACAAAATGACAACGGCGGCAAATGTGATACTGCTGCAGTATACAGCACCCATATATGTTGCGCTGTTCGGCTTTCTTGTGCTTAAGGAAAAAACCACCAGGGCCGACTGGGTGACCATTATTGTCGTACTGGGCGGAATGGCATTATTCTTTGGGGACAACCTCGACACAAGGGGTTTATGGGGCAATATACTGTCTATAATCGACGGTATAACCTATGCAACGGTAATACTGCTGCTGCGCAAGCAAAGGGACAGTGGGTCCCTGGACGCCATATTGCTGGGCAACATATTCACTGCAATAATCGGCATACCCTTTATGTTCCAGTCGGTTCCGTCAACTTCTGCGGTATTTTCCCTGCTGTTCATGGGTGTCCTGCAGCTGGGACTTCCCTATATCCTTTTTGCGCTGGCGATGAAATCGGTATCCGCCCTGGATGCCGCCCTTATACCTGTGATAGAGCCTGTTTTGAACCCGATATGGGTGTTTCTCCTGATAGGCGAGGTGCCGGGGAAATGGGCACTGGCCGGAGGTGTAATAGTAATTCTGGCGGTAACATACCGGTGTGTGTTTACTACGAAAAGGACTGCCCGGAAAAGCACAGCAGAAACCGGATAACCTGCAAAATCCGACAAATGGAAACCATCCTTTTTCACACCCAGCCGCAAATTATTTCATTTACCTTCGGGTGTTTTTATCATATAATAGTATATACAAAGAGATCCATTTGGGGGAAAGATAATATAATGGGGAGTGATGCCATTGTTGAAGAGTATACTTGTCATAGCTCTTGTGCTATTGATGGGATTTTCGTGCATGAACCCACCTTTAGAAATCAATAACCTTTTATACATACCCGTGGAACAGTCAATAGGCTATTCATTCCTGCCTGTCCAAACGGAGATTATCAATCCGCAGTTAATTAGCTTTTCTATAACTTCTACAGGCACCAATATAAGTTTCAAAAATACCCCGGGCCAAAACCTAAGGGTGGAAGCCTTCAAAGACGGCGAACCGTTAGAAAATCTAAACTATCTGGAACTGGAAACCGGCAGCCCCGATGAGGATATATTAATCACCCGGGATAATTCACTGATTCTGCAAATAGACATTTCGCAGAAAACGACCGGTCTGCCCGACGGCGATTACCTCTACAGGTTTTACAGCCAACACAGCGACCTTAAGGAGATAGCTCCACTGGAACTGATGGTAAATTACAAATCAGACCCCCGGTATGTCAAGAGTCTTAACTATCAGCCAAAGGACAGCATGGGCATGATACTGTACTTTCCGGAGAGAGATAACAAATACCTGATTCCGGTAACCCGGTTTGTACCCGATAATGCCGCCGTACTTACCCAGACCATAGAAAACCTGAGCAAAGGCCCCGACCCGGCAACCACGCTGAATACCGGAGCAATAATACCCGAAGTCGACAAGGTGTACTACTCGGGCAGTACTGTGTATGTTGAAACCGGTTCCCTGTCCGACAGGCTTCAGGATACCGATGAGCTGCAGCTGGCCCTTAATTCCATTGTCCGCACCATGACCGAAGTGCCGGGAATGAGAAGGGTACAGTTCCTGCCTGACGGAAAAAGGGCGGATGAAATAGCTCCGGGCATTCCTGTCCGAAGCCCATGGCTTCCGGACACCGGTCCAGCCGCCTATCTGCCCTACAACACTTTTGACAGGTATCTTCTGTTCCCCTACAGCCCCGACCTTTCGGATGCCGTAACCATAAGGGAATATTGTCTTTTATTGTTTGACAGGCTAAAAAAGGGCCTGCCGGAGGACCCGCTGGTTGAGCCGGTTATACCAAAAGAAGTAGCACTTTTGAATGTATACTATGCAAACCACAGCCTGAAGCTGGATTTTAACGCCGCCTTCCTTGACGCGTATAATGAGGACAGGCAGAGACAATCCATGATGATGGATGCAGTGCTGTATACCTTCAGCTCGATAGAAGGCGTTACCAGCCTGCAGATTTTGATTGATGGGGACGACCGGCATACCTTTGCCGACCATAACCTGGCAACTTCCTTTACAAGGCCTTTGTATATAAATCCGGAAAAAAATTAAGCACACCTTTGTGCTTAATCAGATTACACATCATCAGTTTCACATCATCAGTTTCACAGCTTTTACCCGCACAATTAAAAGGGGTACAAACGGCAAAAGCCCGTTACCAGCCGTTCCATCTGAATATAACGTGTCCCCTGTCAACCATCCCGCGCAGTTTAATCTTAAGCCATTCCCTCAAAGCAATACGAGTAACGGGTATTACCAGTGCGAACCCGAGGGTGTCGGTTATAAGCCCCGGAGTAAGCAGCATGGCGCCGCCCATAAGTATACACAGTCCGTCAATCATCTGGTTGCCCGGCAGCCTGCCTTCCTGCATTTCAAGCTGCATCCGCCGCAGCACATCCATGCCCTGGGTTTTGGCAAGGAAAGCCCCTGCAACGCCTGTAACCACAACCACCAGTACGGTATAACCAACACCAATATACTGTCCCAGTTTTATTAAAAGAGCCAGCTCAAGCAGTGGTACAACTGTAAGAAGCAGCATTAACCTAAGCAGCATCCTGCAACCCTCCGTTCTACAAACAGTCCAAAAGTCTTGTATAGTATTCGCCGCACTTCTTTTTCAGATTAACGGGCTTAAATGTATTTGTATCCGCAAAGGCATGGGTTGTGCTGCCCTGCGCCAGCAATATGCTGTCTTTTTCCCTTATCACATCATAACCAAAAACTATTCTTGCCGCCGTCATTTGTTTTATGCCGGTTCTTATAATAACCATATCGTCATACTTTGCCGGCGTCTTGTAACCGCACCGGCTTTCGACAACAGGCAGCATAACGCCTTTATCCTCAAGGTCCTTATAGCTTAAACCGAGGGATCTGATATACTCGTTCCTTCCCACCTCAAACCATGCATAGTAATTACCGTAGTATACCACTCCCATCTGGTCGGTATCCCTGTATATGGCCCTTATACGGGCATCCCATGTATACACGTTCCGCACCTCCCGTTACATTACCGTTGCAATTCCCCTGTATATTAGACCGGTGGTACCGTCCACCGTCACTATTTCACCGTCGTCCAAAAGTTCAAAAACATCTGCAGCACCGACAATGGTGGGCTTGCCCAGATTAAGGCCTACTATAGCCGCATGGGAAGTAATCCCCCCCTCTTCGGCTATTATGGCGGCAGCCATTTCCATATAGGGCACCATTTCCTTGTCGCCGGATTTAATTACCAGTACATTACCGGGGTAAAATTTATCGGCACCGGCAGCGGGCTCGGTTATAAAAACCGCCTTTCCGTAAGCAGACCGGTTTCCTACCCCCATGCCCTTTGTCAGCACTTTGGCTACGGTATGTACCCTTATAAGGTTGGTGGTACCGGTAACCGCCGTAGGTACCCCCGCAGTCAGCACCACAAGGTCGCCCTCCGAAACAAGACCTCTGGTCTTAGCGGCTTTGACGCTGGCCTCCAGCGTATCATCGGTGTTTTCGGCCAGTTCTGACAATATGGGATAAACGCCCCATGAAAGGTTTAATTGCCTTACGATCCTTTCATCCGGCGTGGTGGCTATTATGGCGGAACGGGGCCTGTATTTGGACACCATCCTTGCCGTATATCCGCCCTGGGTAGCCGTTATGATTGCCGAAGCCCTGAGTTCACTTGCTATTGTACAGGTTGCATAGCTGACTGCGTTAGTTACGGTGTTGCTGCCGCACTCCGCTTCCGGGTTTAACATCATACCGTACTCACAGCTTTCCTCGGTCCGGGCGGCTATTTTTGCCATGGTTTTTACCGCTTCCAAAGGGTATTTGCCGGCGGCGGTCTCGCCAGACAGCATTATGGCATCTGTCCCGTCGAGTACCGCATTGGCCACGTCGGCCACCTCTGCCCTGGTGGGCCTTGGATTTCTCATCATGGAATCCAGCATCTGTGTAGCGGTTATTACCGGCTTGCCGGCCAGATTGCATTTTCTTATCATTTCCTTCTGCAGTATGGGTACACCCTCGGTGGGTATCTCCACCCCGAGGTCTCCCCTTGCCACCATTATTCCGTCCACAAGTTCCAGTATGCCGTCCAGGTTGTCTACTCCCTGTTGGTTCTCTATTTTGGCGATAATACGTATCCACTCGCCGCCGTTCTCTTCAAGTATCCGCCGTATGTCCAGTATATCCTCCGGCTTCCTGGTAAAGGAGGCCGCTATAAAGTCAACCTGATGCTTTATTCCAAACAGTATATCCTCCCTGTCCTTTTCGCTTATGGCGGGCAGTCCCACCACGGCTCCGGGGAGGTTAACCCCCTTGTTGTTGGTAATATCCCCTCCGTTTTCCACCCTGCACACAACGTCCTGACCGTTAATTTCCTCAACCGCCAGTTCAATAAGCCCGTCATCAAGCAGTACCTTATATCCTACGTCTATGTCGTTGGGAAGGTCTTTGTATGTAACGCTGACAATGCTTTCATTGCCCTCCACTTCTCTTGTGGTAAGCACAAACATACTGCCCTGCTTAAGGACCGCCCGGCCTCCGGCAAAGGTTTTGAGCCGTATTTCGGGCCCTTTTGTATCCAAAAGCAGAGCCACCGGTCTTTTTAGTTCCTCCCTCAGCTGTTTCACCTTGTTAATCTTGTCCAAATGTTCGGCGTGGCTGCCGTGGGAGAAATTAAGCCTTGCCACATCCATGCCGGCCTCTATCATTTCTTTAAGTATCTCTTTTTCCCCGGCGGCGGGACCGAGGGTACATACAATCTTTGTCCTGCGCATTATACTTCCTCCTAAATCGATAGTATTCTGGCCAGCGAATATATATCACCGGAAAATTCTTTTTTTGATTCCAGCACCTTGTCAAAATCAAACTCGGTTATTTCGTTGCGGTACTGTGATACCATCTTTGAGGTTTGCCCCTCCATTAAAAGTTCCACCGCCCTTGCCCCCAGCCTGCTGGCCAGTATCCTGTCAAAGGCGGTCGGGCTGCCTCCCCTCTGTAAATGTCCCAATATTGTAACCCGGGTTTCAACATTTATTTTCTCCTCTATGCTTTTTGCCATTTCAAAGGCGCCGCCCACTCCCTCCGCCAGAACTATTATACTGTGGAGCTTGCCCCTGTTCCTGCCCTGCATTATTCTTATGCATATATCATCCACACCGGCACTTACCTCGGGGACAATAATGCTCTCGGCGCCCCCGGCCAGGCCGGCATAAAGGCTGATATCACCCGAATTCCTGCCCATAACCTCAATAATATTCGCCCGGTTGTGGGAGGATGTTGTGTCCCTAATCCTGCCGATTGCTTCAACCACAGTGTTAACCGCCGTATTAAAGCCTATTGTGTAATCACAATAGGGAATATCATTGTCTATGGTTCCCGGGATCCCTATTACCCCCGGACCCATACCCGCCAGGTCCCTGGCGCCGCGAAAGGAACCGTCTCCCCCTATAACCACCAAGCCCTGTATTCCGAACACCTTCATCATGTTGAGTGCCTTTTCCCTGCCCTTTTTGGTGGTAAACTCATGACTCCTGGCAGTCTGCAATATGGTGCCGCCCCTGTGGATTATATCCGCCACAGAGGAAAGGGACATTTCAAATATTTCCCCCTTTATAAGCCCTGCAAAGCCCTTCCTTACTCCCATTACCTTCAGCCCATGAAAAATGCCGGTCCTTACCACTGCCCTGACTGCGGCATTCATGCCCGGCGCATCTCCACCACTGGTAAGAACTCCTATGATTTTATTATGCAAATCCGCCAACTCCTAACCTCATAAACATAATATCCCTTACAAACCCGCCTGATATAAGCAGCTTTTGACTTCCTCTATCTCACTTTCAGGGACCAGTATTTCATAATATCCATCCCCGCACGAACACTTCTGAACAGGCCTTACCTTGACCAGTATACATTCCTTCTCCAAAAACTCCTTTACCTTCTCTGCCGTTTCCATGTTTGTAGCCATATAAACAACCGTCCACATGTTCACGCCCCCCAGACTATAGTACCAATTTATTACTTATAAACATATTATAACATATATGGACTTTCTAATTCATCAATCTATATATAACGCACTAATGATATTACATCCCTTTATCTATCATTCTGAGGGCGGAGCCCGAAGAATCTTTCTTAGCCATAGATCCTTCGCTTCGCTCAGGATGACAGCTGTGTAAAGTCTTTATCACGTTATATCTAGCATATGCGGACATATTCAGCCCCCAGTATTTGCTCCAGCTGTCCAAGAAGCCTTTCGTCGGCCGCAACCCAAAGGTCCCTGCCGGCCATCATGGGCTTTTTGCCGTTCTCTTCAAAACACAGCAGTACCGGCACATTGCCCCTTTTGCTGTCCCGTAATACTTCCTTTATCTGCTCGAGCACTTCCGGAGAAATGCTTTGCGGTATTTTCAGGTACAGCCGTTGGTTAGCCCTTGACTGCTCCCGTTTTCCGGGCCTGTGGACAGGCTTGATACTGTCACAGATTATCTTTGGATCTTCATCCTCCCTGAAATTCAGTCGCCCCTCGGCTAATATTATACTGCCTTCATTCAGCAGTTCCAGGCTTTCCCTGTAAACCCTGGGAAAGACTATCAATTCAACGGTACCGTAGAGGTCCTCAAGAAGCACAAAGGCCATCATATCGTTGTTTTTGGTGGTCTTGTTCTTCCTGTCAGCCACCATGCCTGCAACCCTCACGGTGCTGCCGTCCATAAGCCCTGTATCCCTTTGCCCCACCTGGCTTTCCTGTTCGGATAAAAGTCCAAGCTGGTAGGTGGTTACCGATGCGCATCTCTCGAGCTCCTTCCTGTACTCATCCAGCGGATGTCCGCTTATATACAGCCCGAGTATCTCCTTTTCAAAACCAAGCAGTGTTTTTTTATCGTATTCCTGAATGTCGGGCAGGCAGTCCTCCGGCGGTTTTTTCCGTCCGCCTCCCGCCGTTTCAAACAGTGAAATCTGGCCCCTGATATTATTCTTCTTCATCTGCTGTACGCCGTCGGCAATTTTCTCGTACACCGCCATATACCGGGCACGGTACCCGCCGAGGGAATCCAATGCACCGGCCTTAACAAGGCTCTCCAGGGCCCTCTTGTTGAGGTGGGTCATATCCACCCTGCTGCAGAAATCCGAAAGGCCGGTAAAACTGCCGCCGCTCTCCCGGGATTCGGTTATCGCCCTGACGGCGTTGGCACCGACGTTTTTTACCGCTGCCAGACCGAATCTGATTTTACCGTCCTTTACGCTGAAGGCGGTTTCGCTTTCGTTTATATCAGGCGGCAGCACCTCAATGCCCATTTTTTTACAGCAGTGGATATACTGGGATACCTTTTTGCTGTTGCCCATTATGCTGGTTAAAAGCGCTGCCATGAACTCCACGGGATAATAGCATTTGAGCCAGGCGGTCTGGTAGGCCAGCACCGCATAGGCTGCCGCGTGGGACTTGTTGAAGGCGTATTTGGCAAAGTCTATCATGTCGTCGAAAATTCCGTTGGCGGTTTTCTCGTCTATACCCCGCCGAAGGGCGCCCTCCACCAGAACCTTGCCGTCTTCGGTTATACCGTATATGAAATTCTTGCGCTCCCGCTCCATTACGTCCATCTTTTTTTTGCTCATGGCCCTGCGAACCAAATCCGACCGCCCGTACGAATAGCCGCCCAGTTCCCTTACTATCTGCATAACCTGCTCCTGGTATACTATACATCCGTAGGTGACATCCAGTATTTTTTCGAGCATCGGGTGCTTGTATTCAACCCCTCCGGGATTGTTTTTGTTGTTAATATACAGTGGAATCTGGTCCATAGGACCGGGACGGAACAGTGATATTCCGGCAATGATATCCTCAAAGCTGTCAGGCCTTAATTCCTTCATGAAATTCTTCATCCCAACGCTTTCAAGCTGGAATACGCCGTCGCTTTCACCGCTGCCAATAAGCTCGAACACTTTGGCGTCGTCGTAGGTCAGGTTTTCCACATCCGGCCTCTCGCCCCGGGTGGTTTCTGCAATATCCAGCGTATCCCTTATAACGGTAAGGGTTCGAAGTCCCAGAAAGTCCATCTTGAGCAGCCCAAGCTCCTCCAGGTTGCCCATCGGGTATTGTGTGGTTATGCCGCTGTCCTGCCTGTAAAGGGGTACATATTCCGAAATGGACTCCTTTGAAATAACCACTCCGGCAGCATGGGTGGAGGCATGCCGGGGCAGGCCCTCAACCGACCTTGCGATATCTATCAGATATCTTACCCTGTCATCCTGCCTGTACATATCGTTAAGATAAGGGTTTGTCTCCAGGGCCCGGTCTATGGTTATGCCCAGTTCCATGGGAATTTGCTTGGCTATGGCATCCACCTCTCCATAGGGCATGTTTACCGCCCTGCCCACGTCCCGGATGGCGCCCCTTGCAGCCATGGTGCCAAAGGTAATAATCTGGGCCACCCTGTCGCTGCCGTATTTGTGCACCACATAGTCTATAACCTCTTCCCTTCTTTCGAAGCAGAAATCTATATCGATATCCGGCATGGTTATCCTGTCCGGGTTTAAAAACCTTTCAAATATAAGGTTATGCCTTAGGGGATCTATATTGGTAATGCGCAGGCAATAGGACACCAGACTCCCCGCTGCTGAACCCCTTCCGGGCCCCACCATTATTTTTTTCTCCCTGGCGTATTTGATAAAATCCCATACTATCAGGAAGTAATGGGAGTATCCCATGGTTTTTATCATATTAAGCTCAAATTCCAGCCGCTCGTTTATCTCGGCATCTCTGTCGGGATACCTCTCCTCAAGGCCTTTAAGGGCCAGTTCCCTCAGATAGCTGTCCGCCGTATAGCCATCGGGCAGCTCAAAATAGGGCAGATGAATGGTGTCAAAATCCAGCTCCACATTACATTTTTCCGCTATATGTACGGTATTTTCCAGGGCTTCGGGCAGTTCGGGAAACAGCCTTTCCATTTCCTGCCGGGACTTAAGATAAAACCCGTGGTTGGGAAACTTCAGCCGGTCCTCCTGGTCGACTATTTTACCGGTCTGGATACAAAGGAGTATATCGTGAAACTCCCAGTCCTCCTCGTTTGTGTAGTGAACATCATTGGTGGCTGCCAGCGGAATTCCCGTTTCCCTGCTAAGCCTTACTATCTCAGGGTTTATCTTTTTTTGCTCCTCAATTCCCTGGTTCTGAATTTCCAGATAATAATTGCCCTCACCGAATATATCCAGATAGAGCAGGGCTGTCTCCTTTGCTTTTTGATAATTGCCCTCTAAAAGCCTTTGCTGGGTTTCCCCGGCGATACATCCGCTGAGGCAGATAATACCTTCGGATAATTCCTTAAGTACCGAAACATCTATCCTCGGCTTATAGTAAAAACCGTCCAGATACCCCCGGGACACAATTTTCATTAGATTCCTGTACCCGGTATTGTTTTTGGCCAGCAGCACCAGGTGGTATTGGTCGGAGTCAAGCTTTGGTTCCCTGTCTGACATGGTCCTCATGGCAACATAAACTTCACAGCCAATAAGAGGCTTAATACCCCGTTTTACCGCTTCCTTATAAAAATTAACAGCCCCGAACATGGAGCCGTGGTCGGTTATGGCAAGGGCCTCCATGCCCAAGGACTTTGCCTTGTCAAGGAGGCTTTCTATTCTGCCGGCACCGTCCAGCAGGCTGTATTCGGTATGCACATGAAGATGGATAAAGTCCATGCCCCATCACCACCTATCTTTTTATATGGCTGGCGGTCAATATGGCTTTCATAACCACCAGGCCCTCTCTTATTATGCAAATGTCCAGATTGCTTGAATTCCTGCCAAGTCCGGTAATAGAGGCCACAACCTCTATGTTGTCTCCAAGCTGCACCGGTTTGATAGAGTATACGGTAAATGTGTTGATAAAACACTCATTGTTTTTTGCCCTTCTGATGGCCGATGATGCCGCCAGAGAAAGCAGCATTGCCAGGGCACCCCAGCTTCCGCCGCCTATATTGTTGAGCATGAAGGGCTCTACCCTTCCCCGCATCACTACCTGGTCGCTTTCATACTCAATATCGAAATTGTCCAGCAGGGATTCCTCCATGGTTTTACCCACCTGGGGCTGGTTTTTTCTGTACTGAAGCGCCTTTATAACATCCTGGCGGCTGACGATTCCCACAAGCTTCCTGCCATCCACCACAGGAAGCAATTCTATACCTTCCCATATCATGATATGGGCAATATAGGCCACCGAGGTTTTGGGACCCACCGTTATCGGCCCCGGAGTCATAAGCGTCTCAATCTTACGCCCGTTATCCTGATCGGTGATATCCTTTGTTGTTATTATACCCACCACTTTACCGTGGTTGTCCACAACGGGGAAACGGGTATGGGAGGTATCCCGCACAAGCCGCCTCCAGTCCCCTACCGTATCGCCGGTTTTGAGTACAAAGGGGTTTTGCACCATTATGTCCTCCACCATCACTATATCCTTTTTTACCATCCTGCTGTTTATTGCATTGTTGATTAGGGTGGCAACCGTGAAGGTATCATAGCTGCAGTTCATAACCGGCAGTTTTTTTAAACCGGCCTTTTTCTTAACCTCGTCGCTGCAGTCAAACCCCCCGGTTATAAGGATAGCGCAGTTTTTTTCAAGGGCAAGGTCAAACATCTCTTCCCTGTTTCCCACAATAAGCAGGTTGTTGTTTTCCATATACTTTACCACAACATCGGGAGTCATGGCGCCTATAATAAAATTGTTCAGGTATTTGCCAAGCCCGTCCCTGCCCGACAACAGATTTCCCTCAACTATGTTCAAAACCTCGGAAAAGGTCAGTCTCTCTATATCCTTTTCTTCCCGGGTATTAAGGCGCACCGTCCCAACTCTGGGTATGGTGGACACCAGCCCTTCAGACTCGGCCTCCTTGATGGCCCTGTACGCCGTGCCTTCACTTACATCCATCTTTTCGGCTATGGTCCTTACCGAGATGCGTTCCCCGCTCTGCAGCAACCTGATATGCTCAATAATCATGCTGTGTTTGGTCATGCAATCAGCTCCTATGTCGTTTAGTATCCCTTTTGGTTTTAATATCCTCCGCCTTTTGTTCAATTTTTCTCAGCCGGTGGTTAATACCCGATTTCCCGAGGGGCGGGGTTAACATCTGCCCAAGCTCTTTCAGGCTTGCTTCCCTGTAATTAAGCCTGAGTTCGGCAATCTCCCTCAAATTAGGCGGGAGACTGTTAAGCCCTGCGGTATCCCTTATATACTCAATATTTTCAATCTGCTTCACCGAAGCGTTTATTGTCTTAGTCAGGTTTGCCGTTTCACAGTTCACTATCCTGTTCACATTGTTTCGCATCTCTTTATATATTCTTGTGTTTTCAAATTTCAGCAGAGCATTGTGTGCCCCCATTATATTGAGCAGGTCAACAATCTGCTCCCCTTCCTTCAGATAGACGACATAATTGCCCTTCCTCTCGACTATCTTTGAATTCAGTCCGAAGGCGTTAATGAGGTTTCTGAGGTGGTCGGCATGCTGACCGCTGTTGGTGACAAATTCCAAGTGATAGGCCTTGTCCGGACTGCTCACCGAGCCGCCGCCCAGGAAGGCCCCCCTCAGATAGGACCTGCAGCAGCACCGGGACTTTTTTATACCTGCGGGAATGCGGTAATCTATATTTATACTTTCATCCCGGTTTTTGTTCATAACTCCGGTTTGCTGCAATACTGTTTTTGCACCCATGCCATGGGTAATTTCCATGATATAGCTGTAGTTCTTTTTCAGATGCTTATTCTTTTTGACCATTATTTCCAGATTTAAACCGTAAATTTTTTTGAGAAGCGAGAACACTTTTCTGGCAATCGCCGCGTTCTCGGTCACCATCCTGAGGCTTATCCTCTGGGCGCCGTGAAATTTTATGATGCCCCCCGTTCTCACTATCGCCGACAATTCGGCCAGCCGGCAGCAGCGTCTATCCGGCATAATTCTCGACAGCTCGTTTTTTACTGCGCTGGAAAAGGACATCCATGCTTCCACCTTTCTATCGGTTTAGTATACTGATAATTTTAGGTTTATTCCTGCCGGTTAAAGCAAGCCGGTCGTCCACCGTCCTCAATAAAAAATAGAACAACACAAGGGCGGTTAAACCAAAAATCAGGCCTATGGCATCCGTGTCAATTCCCGGATAAACCATCTGTGCAAGCCTGCTTCCGTAAACCATGCCGGCCACCATCATAATGATGGGAAGGAGATAGACAAAGGCGGCAGAACCTATTACATTTCCGCCCCCCGCCTGTATCCTGACCATATCTCCAACTTTGGCATTCACTGTGTTTTCAAGCTGCACAGTGATTCCGGTACCGGAACAGCCTGTTTTACAGCTGGCACAGTTTTCGCCGCAGGAAGTAGCCCTTGCAATTTCAACGCTAACTTTGCCTCTGTCAACTTTTCTTACTATACCTACCTGGAAAACCTTGGCCATCCAAACTCCTCCATTCGGTTTATACTCCCCGGCACTACCCGCCGTCGCTTATCAAGCGGTTTCTTCGTCCAGCTTGCTTTCGGAAATTACTGCCTGGTTGTTTATCGGCTGGCCATTGGCAACCATTTGGAACTCGCATTCAAGATACTTTGCAGCCTTTTCACACATTATCATTCTTGACATATAAATCTGCATAAATTCCATTATAGACGAAGTAGCGTCCATAATAATGGAAAACTGGATTATTTTTTTGTCGTTGTCCACAACAACCTTTGACTTCCTGATGGCATAGTTGACCCTGTCGTGGATATCCTCGGGGTTGTATTTGCCCCGTCCAACCCTTGTCCTGTGGGCATCACTTTTGTCGGCAATAATAATGGCGGCTGCCACCTCATTGACGGCATAGCCGGTCTCTTCCTCATGGTTTCCTATGGCCGACGTAATCATACATATCTCGTCCATATCCATTCCCATTTCCATAAGTACCGGAAAAGCCAGACATGCACCGGTGGGGCCGTGGTTTTTTCTGTTAACACTGTTTCCTATATCGTGAATATATCCGGCAATTGCTGCCAGTTCCTGTGCCCGTTCAGGGTAGTCAAGCTGCATCAGTATGTCCCTGGCTGTTGTACTGACATATGAGCAGTGGCGGATGCCGTGCTCTGTATAACCCATAGCCTCCATGCCTTTGCCCGCCCATTTTACAAGCTTGCTAAACCTCTCATGGGCCTTTATTTCTTTTAGTGTTATCATGGTTTAACCCCCATAAACTTAATGTTTGTTATTTATATTATAATATCATAATACTGTATGTTAATAAAAGTTAGGCGTTAAAGTTTACAGATAGACGGTCTTATATCCAAAGACAGTGTAACCGGTCTCTAACTTCCCTGATACGCCTGTTTCCATAAATTAGTGCCGGCCACAAGGGATAAAAACGATACCGCATTATATAAACTATAGATGAGGACTTACAGCTGCATTGGAAAGAAACGGAGGCGATTTTGTGATTGACGATAGATTTATAATTCAGCTTCAGGGAAAAAACTATGTAACCTATGAAGGCCTGCTGGACCAGGCCCATCAACTGGGACTTGAATCCATAAAGGTGGATGTGGTGCAGCTGCCGTGCGAGCAAAACAATATGACAGCGGTGTGCAGGGCCGCAGCCAAAACCGGCGACAAAACCTTCGTCGATTTTGGCGATGCAAGCCCGACGTCTGTGGGACAAAACCTGGTGCCGCACATATTGAGAATGGCCTCCACCCGGGCAAAGGCCAGAGCTTTACGGGATATGACAAATATAGGTATTACGGCAATAGAGGAACTGGATTTTCCGGACAGGGATAATACGGAAGGACAAAACAGGCCTCAGAGGACGCGGGAACATGAAAAAACCGCTTCCCGGGTGCCGCCGGGTGATTACCCCGCGCCCACGAAAAGGCAGCTTCAGACCATAAGCGATTTGTCCCAAAGCCTTAATGTACCGGTGGATATCGATAAACTTGACAAAAAGAGTGCCGGAGACCTGATTGCCCACCTGCTGGACCAGAAATATAAAAGAAATTGAAAATGCGACCAGAGTGCCACAGGGAATGGTTAGCTCTGTTAGGTGCAACAGGGGACGGCTCCCGCTCTGCAACAGGGGACGGCTCCCGCTCTGCAACAGGGGACGGCTCCTGCTCTGCAACAGTGGACGGCTCCCGCTCTGTTGCATTTAAGTCAATAGCGGGTAATCAGGCCCGGCATCTGCCGACGGTATACCCCCGATCCGCAAAGAACACAAAAAACAAAAAGAACCGTCCCTAGTGTTTCACCGTCCCTTGCTGGTCATCTCGGCCAGATAATAGTAATAGTCCAGCAGGCTGGGTGCGTTTCCAACCGAAAGCTTTGTGATGAGCCGGGCAAGCTCGATGGAATGATGCCGCAGATATTCGTCCTGCACCGAAACCAGGTTATGGGAAACAGTCTTAATCCCCGGCCTTATTTTTTCATTGTCTATTATAACCGGCCTGGAACCGTCGGCTTGATACCTTTGAAGATATTCACGGTCAATGCTTCCGTTATTTACAATGACCATGTCCAGAATCTTCTTCCCTCCATGGTCTTCCATAGCTTTAATATGGTCTGATACCGTATAGCCGTCGGTTTCACCAGGCTGTGTCATAATATTACACACATAAATTTTAAGCGCCTTGGACCGGTAAATACCGTCAACCATCCCGCAGGCCAGCAGGTTTGGTATTATGCTGGTATAAAGGCTGCCGGGGCCTAGGACTATTGCATCGGCATTCTCTATTGCCTCAAGTACCTCGGGCAGGGGTTCGGGGCACTCGGGTTTCAAAAAGACCCTTTCTATGGGGGAATCATGTTCCAGCGCCTGTTCCGGGATGCTGGATTCCCCCTTAACCACAACTCCGTTTCTGAGCTGTCCGTAGAGTACAATATCTTCAAGGGTAAGTGGCAGTACCTGCCCGGTCACAGCAAGGACCTGGGATATTCGCTTGACCGCCTCTTCAAAGTTCCCGGAAATGCCGTTCATGGCAGCTATAAACAAATTGCCGAAGTTCTGGCCGGAAAGGCGTCCCTTCTTGAACCTGTATTCCAGCAGCTGTTCCATCACCGGCTCGGTATCGGCCAGTGCGAGGATACAGTTCCTTATATCCCCCGGCGGCAGGATACCAAGGTCGGTTCTTAATACCCCGGAACCTCCCCCGTCATCGGATACCGTAACCACGGCGGTAATATTTGCGGTATAGCTTTTAAGGCCCCTCAGCAAAACCGAAAGGCCGGTGCCTCCCCCAATAACAACTATCCGTGGCCCCCTCATTAACAGCCTTTCATGTATTATGTTTTTATTACTGTCCTTTTCCCCGGTGCCCAGCCCTTTTCTTCTCCTGAAACCGAGAAAGCTGCCAATGAGTCCCTTAAGGGCAAGGTATTCCAGAATTGTACCGAGTATTATAACGGCTGCGGTAGCCCAGTTGCTGTACCCGCCCAAGCCAAACTTAACAAATATGTCCGATAAACCAATTGCAAGCAGCAGTATACCTATAAAGCCTGTTAACAGCCATCTTTTAATTCTGAGACCGGGTTTGATCCAATCAATAAGGTTCATTCCGTATCCTCTCCCGTAACGGATTTCTCAATATCCCTGTGGTCTGCTATAGCCCTGTGGCCGTTGTTTTTTAATGTTTCCAACAGCTCGTTGGCAATAATTACAGACCGGTGCCTGCCCCCGGTACAGCCGATACCTATAACAAGGTTGCTCTTCCCTTCCTGTATATATCTTGGTATTAAGAATTCTATAAGTTCGCTCAGCAGTGCAAGGAATTTTTTGGTGTCCTTCCGCTTCATTACATAATCCCTTACCGCCAGGTTCTCGCCGCTGTGGTCCTTCAGGACTTCGTTGTAATAGGGGTTGGGCAGAAATCTTACATCGAATACAAGGTCGGCATCAAGGGGTATGCCGTATTTAAAACCAAAGGAAACCACCGAGACAAGGAGGCCCTCCCTTTTTTCCTCCCCTTCAAACAGGTTGGCCAGTTCCCCCTTCAGCTGCCTTGGCCTTAGGTTGCTGGTATCCAAAATATAGTTCGCCCTTTCCCTGATACCCTTAAGGCGTTCCCTTTCCTCTTCTATCCCCTTTATTACCCTGTCGTCCGGAGATAAGGGATGCCTTCTTCGGCTTTCCTTAAACCTCTTTATAAGGGTTTGGTCGGAGGCCTCCAGGAAGAGTATTTCCCAGCGTATTCCTTCACCCTCAAGGTCGTCCAGCCTTGAAAGGAGCTCGTCAAAGAATTCTCCTCCCCTGATATCAATTACAAGGGCTATTTTGCTGATTTTGGCCCCGGTCTGGTAGCAAAGCTCGGCAAACTTCGCTATCAATACCGGCGGCAGGTTGTCCACGCAGAAAAACCCCAGGTCTTCCAGGCCCCTGATTGCCTCTGTTTTGCCTGCCCCCGACAGGCCTGTTATGATAACAAATCTCATTCTTTGTCCTCCTCTCCGACGTTAATTATATCCGAAGCGGACAGTCCCGCCCTCAGGGCTATACCGGCCGCAGCCTTTACATCCCCTATCCTGCCGGGTTTATGGGCATCGCTGCCCAGCACAAACTTTGCGCCTTCCTCCCTGGCTGTTTTTACATAGTCAACCGTCATATACCCATGGCTGGAGTTAATCTCGAGGGCAACATCCCTCGCCGCTGCCGCCCTTGCAAGGACCCTTGTGTCAATATCGGCCTTTGCCCCCGGATGGGTAATAATTTTCACCGGGTACCTCTCTATTGCCAGGACCAAAGCCCTGGTGTTGTTGCCCCTGACATCCTCCGCTATTTTTTTTATCCAGCGGCCGGCAAGGTTCTTAATATGTATGTTGTACCCGTCCCTGAGGGTGGCCGGCAGAGCGCCGAAATGATAGCCCACAAGAAGGATATCCAGCATTGAAAGTATATGCTCGTCAACGTCCAGCCTGCCGTCCATGGATATTACATTGGCCTCGACTCCCAGCAGCACCCGTATATCCGGGTATTTGCCGTTCAGCCTGTCAACTTCCCTTCTCATTTTGGCCAGGGATTTCGGTGCTACGCCGTACATAAAATGCCCCGGTCCGTGGTCGGTTATGGCAAGTTCCCTGAGCCCCTTCCTTCTGGCTTCCAGTACATTGTCCTCTATGGTGCCCTTACCGTGGCTGTATCGTGTGTGGGTATGATAATCGGCAAATATTCTCAAAGCCAAGCTCCCTCCCGTTACTGTGTGAAAATGCCCGGTTTTATTTTGCCCTGCCGCTCATTTTGATACTATATGCTGCGATAAATATATTTGCTCTATAAAGACAATTTGACGCGGACGGCACAATCCCTTCAATAGGGCTGCAATAATTCGCGTATCCCTTTCCCCGGAATCTGCCCATTGATGAGCTTATATATAACGCACTAATAATATTACATCCCTTTATATATCCTTCTGAGGGCGGAGCCCGAAGAATCTTTCTTAGCCATAGATCCTTCGCTTAGGATGACAGCTGTGTAAAGTCTTTATCACGTTATATATAGTTATTGCTGCAAACCTATTAAGTTGTTTTTGGGACATAATCATTTGCGGTACACTAGGACATTATCATTTGCGGATCATATAGAGGTGAGCGGTCATTGTAAATGCAACCTTTGACAGAGTAAATGTGGCGCAGTGGCATTTAGTCATTCAAAAGAAGAAGCAAAAAAGCCCCAAAAGGCTAAAAAGATATGCTTTACACTGTAATATTTA
>Ga0334898_1000128_pt1 | contig 143854 bp, 127 predicted proteins | sample GraSluR3_MG_10_FD_207228 | JGI IMG/M metagenome (GOLD analysis project Ga0334898, IMG submission 207228) | Sludge microbial communities from methane-producing bioreactor in Wageningen University, Netherlands - Granular Sludge_3_08-R3 | ecosystem: Engineered > Bioreactor > Anaerobic >... | reverse complement strand
ACCAGTTGCTGGCCCGCTACCTGTGGTTCTCCACCCAGATGCGCCTGGTCGGTCAGGCTCGCAGCGCCCTGGGCCTGACCGAGGGAGGTCGGGACCAGCGCCTGGCCCTCTCCGATCTGGCCCGGCGCGAGCCTCACGAGGTGGTGCGTCTCCTGGCGGAAGCCGGTCTGACCTCCCGAATCCTGGACCCGCAAGGCCGGACCGTGGCCCAAGCCGGTCCGGGAGTCACGGGGATGCCTCTCCCCTCCCCGGAGCATCTCGTCCGCGCGCGGAACGGACGGATGGGGCGCCGCCTGGCCGGGACGGCCTGGCTCGCGGAGGGCCCGCGCCGGCGCATGCTCCTGGTCCTGGTCCCCCTGGGCCCCCCACGAGGCTCGCCCGCCTGGCTTCAACTGGGGGCTCCCTGGCGCTTCGCCGAGGAGCTCAACACCGAGTTGGGAAGGATGCTCCTGTGGACAGGGCTGGGGGCCCTGCTCCTGGGCCTGGGCACCAGCCTGGTGATCGGCAGGCTCCTGGCCCGGCCGCTCCAGCATCTGGCCGCCACCGCCCACCGGGTGGCCGGCGGGGATCTCCAGGCCCGTGCCGGGCTTCCCGCAGGACGCAACGAGATCTCCGCCGTCGCCGCGGCCTTCGACGAGATGGTCGCGCGCCTGGAGCAGAGCTTCGCGGCCCAGAAGCGCTTCGTGGCCGACGCCTCGCACGAGCTCAAGACCCCCCTGACCTCGATCTCGGGCATGGCCGAGCTTCTCGAGCAGGCGAGCCCTGAAGAGCAGCGTCGGGCCCTGGGCATCCTGCAGAAGGAAGCCGACCGCATGGGCCGGCTCATCGAAGAGCTCCTGGTCCTGTCCCGAGCCGAGGAACAACCCCGGACCGAGAACCGGACGACGTTCGAGGCCTCCGGGCTCTTGCGTGAACTGGTCGAGAGGGCGTCCCTGGTCGACCCGTCCCACCCCGTCGAGTTGGAGATCCGCGACCCCTTGTGGGTCCGAGCCGACCGCGACGGGCTGGTGCGCGTGCTGCAGAACCTGCTGGACAACGCTCGCAAGCACTCCCCGTCGGGATCGCCGGTGAAGATCGAGGGGAAGGCGCTGCCGGGCCAGGTGGAGATCCTCGTGCGGGATCGGGGGCCTGGAATCCCGGAGCAGGATCTGCCCCACGTCTTCGAGCGCTTCTATCGGGCCGATCCCTCGCGAGCCCGCAGCACAGGCGGAAGCGGCCTGGGTCTGGCCATCGTCCGGGAGGTGCTCCAGGCCCACCAGGGCCAGGCGTACCTCCGCAACCACCCCGAAGGCGGCCTGGAGGCCCTCATCCGCCTGCCTTCAGCGAATCTTCAGGACCATGACCCTCCTTCTTCAGCCGCCTCCTTCACAATGAGGACACAACCCACCGACACCGAGGAGGTCGAACGATGAAGAACCTGACCCGCTTCCTGCTGAGCGCCACCCTGGCCGTGGGCCTGGCGACGACCGGAATGGCCCTGGCCCAGGGGCCCGATTCCCGAGGACCGGGATCCAAGCGCCCGGGCTGTTGCCGAGCCGAGCGGGGGGCCGGCCAGGGCCAGCGAGCCCCGCTGGCCCGGATGGCCCGCCATCTCAATCTCACCGACCAGCAGGTCCAGCAGATCGAGCCCATCATGAAGGAGTTCCGCGAGAAGGGACAGGCCCGCCGGCAGGCCCACCGCAGCACCTTCGAATCCGTCCTCACGGCCGACCAGAAAGCCCGCCTGGCGCAGATGAAGTCCGAGAACCGGCGAGGCCCGCGCGGCGCGGGTTGGGCCCGGCTGGACCTGACCGACGAGCAGAAGACCCGCCTGCAGTCGATGCGTGAGAAGGCCCAGGCCGAACGCCAGGCCGACGTGCAGGCCCTGAAGGCCCGGCTGGGAGCCATCCTCACCGCCGAACAGAAGGAGAAGGCGGAGCAGTTCTTCAACCAGCGCCCCCACCGGAAGGCTCCTCGCCGGGGCCCCGGCCCGGAAGGCCCCGGATTCTGATTGATCGGGATGGAAGCCCTGAAGAGGGTCCCTCCGCGGAGGGGCCCTCTCTCTTTCTTCGGGGCTGCGAGCATGGATTGCCCTCAGACGCGCCGGGCATCGAAAGGCATGGCTTGCCCCGAGAGAGAATCAGGGGGCCATCCTTGGAGCGGAGGCGAACCGATGAACGGCGTGCCCAGAGAACGGCGGAGACTCCCGCGCTACGTCCTGCCGGGAGGAGTGCGCCCGGACGAAGATTCCCTCGCCCCCCCCATCGAAATCCTGGACATCGGAGCGGGAGGCATCCGGTTCGAAACCGACCGCCGGCTCCCCCCGGGGCACCGGATCCGCTTCTGGTTTGACTACTACGTCATGGTTTTCCGGGTCCAGTGCGAGGTGACCTGGGCCCGGCTGAACCTGGAAGGTGCGTGGGAACACGGCGCGCGCTTCGTCGACCTGAGCCGCTCCGAGACCGTCGTGGTGGAGCGCTACGTGCAGGAACTGCATCAGGCCCTCAAGGAGCAGGGTCATCCCGTCCCGGAGAACTTCCTGGACTGTTCCGGGGACCCGGACTGAGTCCACCACGCGAACGGTGCGAGGGGCCTCGCCGCTCAGATTTCAGGAGGCGTTTTCAGTTGTCCAGGGCCTGGCCCGACCCTTCCGTTCCGGAAGAGATCCGCAGACACACGGTCCGACTCTTGCGCCCGTTCCGTCCGGACGGCGCGACGCTGCGCCTGATCCGTTGGGGGGAAGCAAGCCTGGCGGTCAGCAAGGATTTCCTGGACAGCCCTCCGCTGTACCGCCGGACGGTGGGTCGCTTCCTGATCCGCCGCGAGGTCGCCGCCTATCGCCGGCTTTCCGGGGTCCCAGGTCTGCCTCGCCTGCTGGCCCACCCGCACCCGGAGGTCCTCATCCTGGAGCATATCCCCGGGACGGAGGTCCGACGCCTGGGGCCCGGAGAACTTCCTCCCGAGGCCTTGAGCCAACTGCGCCAGACCCTGGAGGGGATGCACCGGGCGGGCATCCTGCACCTGGACCTGGGCCATGACAGCAACGGGGATTTCGGTCGGGACACCAACATGATCTGGGCGGAGCGCGGTCAGCTCTACCTGATCGACCTGGCCGGCGCCCTGATGATGCCGCTGCCGCCCCCCCTCTTCCGGGTCCTGGCCCGCCACGACCTGCTGGCCCTGACCAAGCTGCGCCGGCGCTTCTTTGGCGGCACCGGGCCCGAACCCGAGGAGGACCTCCCGCCGTGGGCCTGGAGGTTGTTCCGCTTCCTCCGGAAGGTCTAGGAACCCCAGGGAACCCAGACGGAAACCCCTCGACCGGGCTGCTCTCTTCAGATCCGGTGCATGTAGAGGAAGAGCTCTTCCCTCTGGACCCGGATGGTGACCCCCAACTCCTGCCCCTGGGCCTGAAGGTCCCGGCGCAGGGCCACCATGTTGGCCGTGCTGCAGGCCGTGGTGCGGGCGTGGATCAACAAGGCGAAACAGTCTGGCTGGGAACTCTGCTCCATCCGCAGGATCTCCAGGCCCCGAGTCTCGAGCAGCGCATGGACGCGCCCCACCAGCGAGGCCTGATAGGCCCCGTCCACCAGGAGCTGATGGTCTCCTGCCACCACCCGGACCGGCGCAGGGGTCGGAGTGTTCATCTTCTCGTAGCCGAAGACGGCCACCACGATGCGGCATCCCGACTCACACCGGGAGGGGTCGCATGAAGTCCCGATCGTCTGCAGGGTCTGGTTCATCTCAGCCTCACCACCGTCACGCCCAGTCCTCCTTCATACACCTCACCCAACCGGTGCTCGGCCACCATCGGGTGCTTCTTGAGAAAACGGGTCACTGCCGTCCGCAGCGCCCCGGTGCCCTTGCCGTGGATGATCTCCAACTTCTCCAGGTTGGCCAGCGACGCCTCGTCGATCCGATGATCCAGCTCGAAGAGGGCCTCGTCCACCGTCATGCCACGCAGGTCCACCCGAGCCGAAATCTCGGCTCGACGCGACTCGGGAAGGCGGGCCACCTCCGAGCGGGGAGCCTCCACCTGTTCCAGTTCGTCGCGGTCCACCGTGACCCGGATGACGCCCACCTGGACCTCCACGCGCGGCCCCGTCGAAGAGAGCACCGTCCCCTCCTGTCCGAAGCGACGAACGTAGACGTGGCTCCCAGGCTCCATGGGCCGCAGGTCCTGCTCGCGCCGCGGGGGTCGAGGGGCCAGACGGTCCACCCGCCGGTTCAACTCCTGAAGCTCGGCTTCCAGCGTTCGGGCTTCCACGCGAGCTTCCTGGTCCAGTTCATCCTGGGCGTGCCGCGAAACCGGGATCACGGTCTCTGAGCTGGTGGGCAGGGGTTCCGCGGCATCCTCCGGGGTGTCCTCCACCGCGGTCGGGTCGGGAAGGTCCGCCCGATCGTCCTCAGGCCCTTCCGGACGGGCGGGTTCCTCGTCAGCAGGAAGAGCATCCTCCTCGGCCGGCGCCGGGTGCCCACCAGCCGGCTCCGAATCCGCCTGGGCATCGGGTCGGAATCGGCGGACCGCCTCGCGGAGGGCCTCGGCCAGCTCGGCGGAGGCGACCGGAGAGAGCTCCGCCAGCAGCTCCAGATCCTCGGAGCGGGCCAGGGCGCCGGCCAGTTCGGCGGCCAGACGTCGGGCCTTTTCCAGCGAATCCCTGCGGGCGCGTCCCAGGGAGGCCAGACGCTCGCGGAAGCTGCGCAGCATGCCGTGCACCTGCGAGCGGGCTTCGTCCAGAAGCTCCCGGGCCTCGCGCCCCGCGTCCCCCAGAAGCCGTTCGCGCTCGGCCTGGATCCCGGCCAGAAGCTCTTCGTATTCCTGGCGCAGTTGCTCGGCCTGACTGCGCTCGCCCTCCAGGCGTTGACCCAGGCGCTCCGCGGCGTCCCGCTCCTGCTCGAGCTCGTCGAGCAGGCCCTCCACCTGGACGTGGTGGCGACCCAGATGCTCGCGGGCCCGCCGCTGCACCTCGAAGGGCAACCCCAGACGGGTGGCGATCCGCAGCGCGTTGGAGCGACCCGGGATGCCCATGAGGACCCGGTAGGTCGGTTCGAGGGTCTCGGAGTCGAACTCCACGGCGGCGTTGCTGACCCCGGCAGTTCGCGACGCGAAGACCTTCAGCTCGGAGAGGTGGGTGGTGACCACCGTCCGACAGCCTTGCTCGTGCAGATGCTCCAGAAGCGCCATGCCCAGGGCGCTGCCCTCGGACGGGTCGGTGCCGGCGCCCAGTTCATCCAGCAGCACCAGGGTGCGCGGACCCGCCGCAGGCAGGATCCGAAGGATCTGGGTCAGGTGCGAAGAGAAGGTCGACAGGTTCTGGGCGATGCTCTGCTCGTCGCCGATATCCGCCCACACCTGATCGAGGAAAGGAAGGCGGGTCCCCGATCGGGCCGGAACCGGCATGCCTGCCAGCGCCATCAGGGTGACCAGCCCCGTGGTCTTCAGCGAGACCGTCTTGCCTCCGGTGTTGGGCCCGGTGACGATCAGCGTCCGCACCTCGTCCGAAAGGTCCAGGGAGATCGGGACGACGTCCTCACCCGAGCGCTCCACCAGCAGCGGGTGACGTGCCTCCACCAGGTGCAGGTCTCCCCCTTCGGCGAGATCGGGCAACACACAGCCGGCAGAGTGGCTGTAGGAGGCCAGGGCCAGAAGGGCATCGAGGTGCGCCAGCTCCTCACCGGCCACCCGGAGTTCCTCGCCCTGGTGGCCCACCAGGCCGGAGAGGCGGGCCAGGACGGCCTCGACCTCCTTGGCCTCGGCCAGCGCGGCCGCCCGCACGCGGTTTCCCATCTCCAGGATGGCCCAGGGCTCCATGAACACCGTGGCGCCACTGGCCGACTGGTCGATCACCAGTCCCGGGAACTGCGAGCGATGCTCCTGCTTGACGGGAACCACGAATCGACCGTCCCGCGTGGTCACCAGGGGTTCTTGAAGCATGCGGGTGAACGCCGACGAGCGGACCAGCCGGTTGAGGTGTTCCTGGACGCGGGCCTGCAGGGTCGCCAGCTCGCTGCGCAACTGGCGCAGGCGAGGCGAAGCCGAATCCAACACGCGCCCGTCCACCGACAATGCTCGGAAGATCGCCTGCTCCAGCGGGGCGAAGGCGGGCAACCCCAGAGCTCGGTCCGCCAACAGGGGATGATCGTCCTGGTGCTCGCGCAGATAGCGCCCGGTCTTCCTGGAGGCGACCGCCAGGTCCCCCAGGGCCAGCAGGTCCGCAGGCTGCAGGCTGCGCCCCCTCTCAGCGCCCCGCAGGGCCTCCCGACAATCGCGCAGGCCCCCGGCGCCGATTCCCACGGCCTGATCGTGCAGCCTCAGGGCTTCGCGCAGCTCCTCCTGCCGGCGTCGGGCCTCCTCCAGGGTGGCCGCCGGCTCGATCTGCAGCACCTGCTCGGTTCCGGGTTCCCAATGGGTATTGCGGGCCACGATGGCCAGCACCTTGTCGAATTCCAGAACACGTCGGGAGTGGGGATCCATGGCCGCGACTGGTTCGCAGCCGAGAAGGCGCCTCCTGCGTTGTAGGCTTTCCGCAACCGTTTGCGAATAGCTGCCCTCAAGAACATGTCCACCAAGCGCTTCATCCCACTGCGGACGCGGCTTCTGCTCTCGGTCGTCCCGCTTCTGCTCTTGTTCATGGCCTTCAATTTCGTGGTGATCCTGCATCACGAGACGCGGAACCTGACCCGCGAGACCGAGAAGCGGGCGTCCTCCCTGGCGGCCGGCCTGTCGATCCTGTCGGCGGAGGCCATGCTGACCTTCTCGACCTACCTCCTGGACCAGAACACGGCCCGTTTTGGAAGCCTGCCCGATGTCGCCTACTGCATGGTCCTGGGGCCCGACGGTGCCATCCGCGCCCACTCACAGAGCTCGGAGGTGGGCCGCCGCTACCAGGACGCGCTCACCCGGAGCGCCGTCTCCACAGCCGTTGAACGCATCGAATACCAGGAGTGGGAAGGCCGGAGGGTCCTGGACGTGGCCACCCCCATCCGGGTGGATGATCGGCGCCTGGGAACGGTCCGGATCGGCCTGACGCTGGACGGCAGGGACCAGGTCCTGCAGCAGTCGCGACGCTACCTCGTCGGTCTGACGCTGGTCCTCCTCTCGGGAGCCCTGCTCTTCACCGCCTTCATCGCCCGCTGGTTCACCGACCCCCTCCTGAATCTGGCGGGGGTCTCGCGAGACCTGGCCCAGGGCAACCTGGATGCCCGCGCCGATACCGGCCGTCGCGACGAGATCGGACTTCTGGGGGTGGGCCTCAACCGGATGGCCCGGCGCCTCCAGTCGCAGGTGGAGCGCGAGAGGCTGGCACGAGAGAAGCTGCAAGAGCGGGTTCGGGACCTTCTGGACTTCGCCGACGGGGTCATGTCGGGGAACCTGCACGGGCAGGCCACCGTCGAGGATCTCGACGAGATGGGACAATTGACGATGGCGGTCAACGAGATGGTCCGCCACCTGCGCAGCCTCCTGGAGGAGGAGCGGGCCAGCCGGGCCAACCTGGAACGTTCCAAACAAGCTTTGGAGCAAGCCCACGAGAAGCTCAAGGAGGTCGACCGGCTCAAGAGCGAGTTCCTCAATACGGTCAGCCACGAGCTGCGCACCCCCCTGACCTCGATCAAGGCCTTTGCCGAGATCCTGCTGGAGAACCAGGCCGAAGACCTGGAAACCCAGCTCGAGTTCCTGGAGATCATCAACAAGGAGGCCGACCGGCTCACCCGGTTGATCAACAACCTGCTGGATCTCTCACGGATCGAGGCGGGCAAGATGCAGTGGGACTTCCAGGAGGTGGACCTGGACGAGGTCGTCTCCGGCGCCGCCGCCACCCTCCGAGGGGCCACCGAGAAGAAGGGCGTGCAGTTGGAGGTCTCCCACCGTCCCGGGATGCTGGTCCGCGGCGATCGGGACAAGCTGGTCCAGGTGTTGACGAACCTGCTCGGCAACGCGATCAAGTTCACCCCGGAGGGTGGAAGGATCCGCGTGGCCGCCTGGAAGGGCGAAGACCGCCACGAGATGACCGTCGAGGACACCGGCATCGGGATTCCCGAGAAGTTCCTGAAGGTCATCTTCGAGAAGTTCGGCCGCGTCGATTCGTCCGAGACCCGGGACATCAAGGGGACCGGATTGGGGCTGTCGATTGCCCATAGCATCGTGCAGGCCCACTCGGGCGAGCTGTCCGTCGAGAGCACGGAAGGTCGGGGCAGCACCTTCCGAGTCGTCCTTCCCGCCTTGAAGGAGATGGAGCGCCCCCGGATGGCCCTTCCCCACCGCCTGATGAGTGAGCCGGGGACGGGCCGAACCGTCCTGATCGTGGACGACGAAGAGAATATCCGCCGCCTCCTTCGCCACATCCTGGAGAGCGAAGGGTTCCGGGTCCTGGAGGCGCACGACGGCCGACAGGCCATGCACCAGGCGCTGGAGAGCCGTCCCGACGTGATCACGTTGGACATCATGCTGCCCGACAAGGACGGATTCGAAGTCCTGAAGAGCCTCAAGGAGAATCCCGATCTCCAGGGCATTCCGGTGGTCATCCTGTCCATCATCGAGGACCGCGAGAAGGTCTTCCGCATGGGCGCGGCGGGCTTCCTGACCAAGCCGATCGACCGCGACGCCCTCTTGAACCGCGTCCACGAGCTGACCGCCGGGATCGGCCTGAAGGATCGCGAGGTCCTTCTGGTTGACGATGACGAGGCCACGCTCCAGGCCCTGTCGGTCACGTTCCAGGCTCGGGGCTTCCGGGTCCGAACTGCCCGGGATGGAGAGAAGGCCCTGGGTGAAATCGCTCGGAGGCCCCCGGCCGTCGTGGTGCTGGACCTGAACATGCCCCGGATGTCCGGGCACGAGGTGATCCGGGAGCTGAAGTGCAATTCCCAGACAGCCGGCATCCCCATCCTGGTCCTGACGGGGTCTCCGCCCGACGAGCACACCCGCGCCATGGGGATGGGCGCAGACGCACTGGTCACCAAGCCTTTCTCGCTGGACGAGTTGACCGACCTGGTGCGCAACACCCTGGCCGAAGCGACGGTGGTGGGGGCAAGCTCTCCAATCCTTCCCCGCCCACCCGCCCCGACGACGGGCGCCGCCGCGACGCAGCCGACGGAGGAGTAGCTGAATGCCCAAGACCATCCTGGTGGCCGACGACGAACCCTATGTGCTCCGGTCTTTGGAGTTCATCCTGAAGAAGGAGGGGTATCGCGTCCTCACCGCGACCGACGGGCAGGAGGCGTTGGAGAAGATCCGGGAGGAGCGCCCCGACCTGGTCTTCCTGGACATCCAGATGCCCCGAATGGACGGAAACACGGTCTGCCAGACCCTCCGAGAGGCGCCCGCGACCCGCGACCTGCACATCATCATGATCACCGCCAAGGGGCAGGAGGTCGACCGCCTCCAGGCCTTGGAATCCGGGGCCGACGAGTTCATCACCAAACCCTACTCGCCCCGCAAGCTGGTCGACCGCGTTCGGGAAATCCTGGGTCCGTCTGCCTGAACCTTCCCCGACACGACTCTCGCCTGACCGGATGGCAACAACTCCGTCACCCCCCTCCCTCCGGCTCCCCCTAGAATCGGGGCACAGGAACCCTGGATACGCCACCTGCCGTGGCGGATTCAGGGAAACCCGGAGGTCTTGAGAGTCCGATGCTGATCCGGTCGAGCCATCTGCTGGCTGTGCCTCTTGCCCAGATGGAGGGGGCCGCCCGGGCCTCCGTGTGCATCCAGGCACCCGCCGAGACCTTCGGCCCTGCCCGCCCCGAAGACCTCCAGGGTCTGTACGGTGGGCCGGTCTTCGAGGGCTGAATCCTGGCCAGGGTTGGGGACCTCCTGGGGCGAACAGTGCTTCGTCCATGACCACGAGCCTCGTCCTGCTTCCGGACCCCGGCCTGCTTGAGCCCTTCAACAAATCCCTGAAGGGCGCAGGCTTCGTCCTCACCGACCCCGGAGGGAAGGCCCTCCAGGTTGCCGCCTACCCCTGCGGGGGCTGGGGTGACGAATGCCTGATCGGCCCCCTCTGTCCCCATGGCTGGTCCGTCCGCCGGGCCCCGATCACGGTCTCGAGGGGCCTGGCGGGCTTCCTGGTCGAGCAGCGCGCCCCCGACAGTCCGGCCCCCGACCTCTTCGAGGCGGTTCGGGGATTGCTGGCGGACGGGGCTCAGACCCGCCTGGACCTGGACAGCACGGTGGCCGAGCTGGTCGAGAAATACGAACTGCTCTCGGTCCTGTATGATTCGGCCGCCACCATCGTCAGCATCAGCAGCCTGGAAGAGGTCTCCCAGCGCATCCTGGACGAGGCGGCTCGGACCCTGGGCGTGGAGTATGCCTCCTTGATGCTGATGGAGGAATCCGGCACCTCGCTGCGCGCGGCGGCGGCCCGAGGCCCCGGAGCGAACAGCGCCGGCAAGATCTCCATCGAACTGGGCGAAGGCATCGCGGGCTACGTGGCCCAACAAGGCAAACCGCTGCTGGTCGAAGAGCTCTCCACCCACGAACTGGCCTGTCGGGCGACCCGGGAGGAAGACCGGCCCGGGTCGCTGCTCTCGGTGCCGTTGAAGGTCCAGGAGCGCGTCCTGGGGGTTCTCAACGTCCACAAGGCCACCGGAGAGCCCTTTCGAACCGGGGACCTCAAGCTGCTCTCGGCCCTGGCGGACCTGGCCGCGCTGTCGATCGAGAATGCCCGGACCTATCAGAATGCGATCACCGACCGGCTGACGCGCCTGTACAACTACGGATACTTCAAAGAGCAGTTGGAGGCTTCGCTGGAGGAGGCACGAAGGGCGGGTTCCTCCCTGTCACTGTTGATGTTCGACATCGACCATTTCAAGAACTTCAACGACAAGAACGGTCACGAACTGGCCAACGTGGTGCTGGTGGGGGTGGCCGCCATCTGCCTGGCCAACTGCCGCCAGGGAACCGACCGGGTGCCGGACCTGGTTGCCCGCTACGGGGGGGAGGAATTCATCATCATGCTGCAAGGAGTCCCCCGCGACGATGCCTTCCAGATGGCCGAACGCATCCGCAGGCTGGTGCAGGACGAAGCCTTCGAGGGAGCCGAGAACCAGCCCGGAGGCCGGGTGACCGTCAGCCTCGGGATCGCCTCCTTCCCCGACGACGCTGCGACCAGCGATGCCTTGATCAACCGGGCCGACGAGGCCCTCTACCGTGCCAAGAGGAGCGGCCGCAACAATGTCCAACTCGCCTGAGTCGCCCGACCAGGCTCTGCCCGACTTTCCCGAGATTCCCCGCTCGGCGCCCTTGTGGCCCCTGGTGGTGGTGGCCTTCCTGGCCGGGCTTGTGGGCATCTTCCTGATGCTGCCTCAGGCCGCGCTGCCTCCGCTGCCGCAGCGCGTCCCCTCGATCCCGGCAGGAGGATCCGCCTCGCCGCACGCGATCCCGGGGGTGATCCAACTGATCCACGTGGGCGGGGCCGACTCCACCTTCGGCCAGACCGCCCGGCTCCTGGCAGAGCAGATCCGGGCCCTCAGCCACGGCAGCCTGCAGGTGGAGGTCCTGCCCGACGGGAGGTTCCAGGGCCGCAAGTACGGCGAGCTGGCCTTGATGCGCATGCTTCAGGAGGGCCGCTTCGCGCTGGCCTTCCTCTCGACGGCCCCGATGGCCAACGTCGACCCCGCGCTGGCGGTCCTGGATCTCCCGTTCCTCTTCGACTCCTATGATCATGCCGACCGGGTCCTGGACGGTCCCATCGGTCGGGGCTTGCTGGACACATTGAAACCGGCGGGCCTGGTCGGACTGGGCTTCCTGGAGACGGGCTTCCGGGTCCTGTCCTCTTCGGTGCCGCTCCCTGACCTGGAGTCCCTGGAAGGGCGCCGGATCCGCGTCATGCAGAGCCCCGTCCAGGTGAACTTCATCCGGGCCCTGGGAGCCGAACCGGTCCCCTCGGCGGTGGACCGCATCCACGAAATGGGACGGCAGGGCTTCATCGACGCGGCCGATCGCTCCTACCCCACCTACTGGGACTTCAAGCTGTATGAGGTCCACCGGCATCTCACCGAGACCAACCACGCCTACTCGTGCAAGGCGATGGTGGCCAATCTGCCCTGGTGGGAGGGCCTGACCCCCGAGGTGCGCCAGGCGATCATGGCCGCAGCCCGGGAAGCGGAGATGGAGCACCGCCTCCGTCAACGCCGCGAAGAGGCCCGCGTGAAGAGCCTGGCCACGCGCGAGCACATCACCATCCACGCCCTGTCTGCCGCAGAGCGCGAGCGATTCCGAGCCCGTGTTCAGCCTCTGCTGGACACCTTCACGCGGACCCACGGCTCGGATCTGATCGACAGGATCCGCGCACAGGCAGCAGACCAGGACGTCCGCAGCATGGGGACCGACCAGGCTCCCTGAAGGATGGCCCTCTTCAGCCGAAGGCTGCCGCCGTTCGTGCCGTGAAGAGGGCCATCAGGAACAGCAGGAACAGGACCGCGGCCAGGAAGACCACCAGCCAGCCGATGCGATGGCGAGTCAGGGCCAACGGCCCCTTGCGGCGCGCTCTCACCCTCATGGCGGATCACCTCCGGACATGAGCATGATACCACCCCACGCCCCCCTGGAGCGCTACTCGAAGGTCGGACCGGGATGGCTGTGGACCTCTTCCTCCGGCATCGGCTCGGTGCTCTCACGGGTGAAGGAGAGCCCGAAGAACAAGGCCGCCAGGACCAGGTAGCCGGAGGCAAACTGGTAGGGGATCGCCCGCAGGACCGGCTCCGGGATCCTCCAAGGAAGATACATGTTCCCATCCGGGTACACCGAGTGGATCACCCCGAAGAAGGCCATGACCGCCAGGATCAGCAGGTACAGGGAGGCCTGACGGAGCTTGCGGTCGATCAGCAGGGCCACCCAGGCTCCCCAGAGCATGGCCGTCAGGATGAATCCATTGCCGAAGGAGATCGTGACGAGGTCCGAATTCAGGAACACCTCCTTGCCCTCGGCCACCTTCGCCGAGATCTCCTTGACCATGTCTGCGAATCCCGGAGCGTAGTTCTTCTGCAACTGGACCACCCGGGACAGGTTGGGGAAGAAGGCCATGGCCACGGCGGGCGCGTGCACGGCGGGGCAGGCATGGAAGGCCTGGACGATGATGTCCAGGGCGACGAAGATCAGGATGGGGGCCAGGACCGCCTTGGGGATGGCGGCCACGATGAAGCCGATGAAGCCCAGGATCCCGCCCAGGCCGACGAAGAGGCCGGTCAGCAGGGTGTAGCCGGCCCGGCTGCCCATGGCCTTGAAGGCAGGTTGGCCGATATAGGGGGTGGACTGGGCCACGCCGCCGCAGAGTCCGGCCACCAGGGTCGCGATGGCCTCGGTCAGAAGGATGTCGCGGGTGTTGTAGTCGTCGCCACCCACGCGTGCACTCTCGGTGACGTTGATGCCCCCGACCACCGTCAGGATGGCGAAGGGGATGGCGATCGGAAGGTAGTTCAGGCCATCCCGAAGGCCGTGGACGAAGCCCAGGGTCGGCAGGGGAAGCCCCATCGTCAGTTCCAGGGTCGGCCAGATGATCCCCTGCCCCACCAGGCCGTAGGAGGCCAGCGGGTAGTACAGCGCGGTGCCCAGGAAGACTGCGGCGAAGACTCCGGGGATGTTGTAGGGAAGCCGGATCCGGGCCACCAGGTTGTAGAGAATCAACCCCAGCGAGACCAGGCCCACCAGGGGGGCGCCCAGGACCTCCAGCAGCGGGAGGAAGCCGATCAGCGCCAGGCCGACGCCGGCCAGCGAACCCAGAAGGCCCGCCTGAGGAATCACCCGCTGCAGCCAGCTTCCCGCGAACGAGAAGATGGTCTTGAAGATTCCCATGTAGATCATGACGGCCATGCCCACATACCACGTCTGCATGGCCGCCGACTGGTCATCCATCCCGGCGGCCTTGTAGCCCGCGAAGGCAGGCCCCAGGACCGTGAAGGCGATGCCGATGGTGGAGGGGGTGTCCAGTCCCAGGGGCATGGCGGTGACCTGCCGTCCGGTCCGTTTCGCCAGGCGGAAGGCCATCCAGGTGTAGACCAGGTCGCCGAAGAGCACCCCGAAGGCGGTGCCGGGGAACATCCGGGTGAAGACGATCTCGGGAGGCATCCCGAAGAAGAGGATCAGGATCATGGCCATGAACGACAGCACCGTCACGTTGTCGAACATCAGACCGAAGAACCCGTTCAGATCGCCAAAGACGAACCAGCGGTAGCGAAACCCCTCCTTCGGATCCATGGCAGCGGCGTGGGACATGGGGCGGACGAACCTCCAGGTGGGTCCTCCCGGCCGAATGGTGCCGGGAGATGGATGGGCGCCCCCCTTCTCGACCGGAGGGGTGCGAACCTTTCCCAAACCCGACCTCCGTGGGGAAGAAGGAAGGCACAGCCAGGGCCGGGTCGAATCCTCCCGGAGAACCACGCCAACCTGGGAGGTCATCGGATCACGTGAGAAGCTCGAACCCGGTCCTCGGGGAGAAAACCTTCGTCCGCTTCGTGGAGGCGGGCCCTGCACCCAACACCATGACCCTGCCGGGGGTCGTCAACAGGACGGCCTTCCTGTTCCTGCTGCTGGTCGCCGCGGCCTCGGTGACCTGGGCCCAGGTGGCCAACAACCCCCAGAACGTGATGCCCATGATGATGGGCGGGGCCTTCCTGGGCTTCATCGTGGCCATGGTCACGGCCTTCAAGCCGGAGTGGTCTCCCTTCACCTCTCCCGTCTACGCCCTGCTGGAGGGGCTCTTCCTGGGCGGAATCTCGGCCATCTTCGAAGGACTGTACCCGGGAATCGTCATGCAGGCGGTGGGCTGCACCTTCGGCACGATGTTCTGCCTGCTGGCCGCCTACCGCTCGGGGCTGATCCGGGCCACCGAGAACTTCAAGTTGATGGTGGTCTCGGCCACCGGCGGCATCGCGCTGCTCTATCTGGTCAGCTTCGGACTGCGCCTCTTCACCAGCTACTCCATCCCCTTCATCCATGAGGGCGGCATCTGGGGCATCGCCTTCAGCCTGTTCGTGGTGGCCATCGCCGCACTGAACCTGGTGCTGGACTTCGACTTCATCGAACAGGGCGTTGAAGCCGGCGCCCCCAAGTTCATGGAGTGGTACGCCGCCTTCGGCCTGATGGTGACCCTGGTCTGGCTGTACCTGGAGATCCTCAAGCTCCTGGCCAAGCTGCGCGGCCGCGACTGAGGGGCCAGAACCTGGTCTGCAATGGCTCTTGAAGGAAGGGCCCGGTGTGAACACCGGGCTCTTCTCAGTTTCCGTGAACCACCGGGAGGCGGACGGTGAAGGTCGCCCCCTCCCCCGGAGTGCTCTCCACCTCGATCCGGCCTCCGTGAGCCTCGACGATCTCCCATGCCACCGACAAGCCCAGACCGGTGCCTCCCAGCTCCGCTCCGGGCCCCTCCATGGTGCGATAGAACCGCTCGAAGATGTGGGGAAGGTCTTCCGGGGTGATCCCCACCCCGTCGTCCTGGACCACCACCCGGACCTCGCGGTCCTGAAAGGCGGTGCGGACCAGAACCCTGCCCTTTTCGCGCAGTCCGGTGAAGCGGACGGCGTTGTCGACCAGGTTGACCAGGGCGCGTTGCACCAGGTCGAAGTCCAGGCTCAACCAGGGCAGGTCTTCGCCCAGTTCGACCTGAAGGTCCACGCCCTTGTTGGCGGCCACCGGGCGAAACATCTCCAGCGCCGCTTCCACGATGGGCTCCAGCCGGCCGCGCGTCCGGAAGATGGTCGGAGCCTCTCCGGCGTGGGCCGACTCTTCCAGGGACATGACCAGGCGGACCAGTCGATTGGTCTCCTCGTTGATGATCTGCAGGAAGCGATGGGTGATCTCGCGGTCCCGATAGCTCCCCTCCAGGAGGGTCTCGACGAACCCCTTGATGGAGGTCAGCGGCACCGAGATACGCCGGGTCATGTCCTCGATGATCTGGTCCAGGCCCCGCTCGATCTTCTGGACCCCGGCCATGTCCCGCAGCACCGCGATGGCTCCCAGATTCCGCCCCCGACTGGTGCGCACCGGCGCCATCTGGACCGCGAAGAGCCGATTCCCGGGGAAGACCATGACCTGCTCGCTGGGCACGGGATCGCTGGACTTGACCAGGGCGATGAAGGCGCGGGTGAAGTCGTCCAGAGGCAGGACCTCCAGAACGCTCCTCCCGATCGCTTCCTTGGGCTTCAAGCCGAAGAGGCGGCCAGCCAGGCGGTTGAAGACGCGCAGGTCTCCGCTGCGATCGATCCCCAGGCAGGGATCCGAGAGATTCTCGATCAGGGCATCGGCAAGCTGTCCTTCGATGCGGGGAGGCAAGAAATCAGGACCTCCGCAGGGCCAGGATGGGACCGGAGGGGAAGCCCCGCCCGATCCAGACAGAGAACTGCGCCCCCCAAGACGAAATCAGTCGGTCTGCTCTTCGAACTGGAATTTGTAGCCGATTCCGTGCACGGTCTTGAGTTGCCGAGGAGAAGAGGGTTCATCCTCGATCTTCTGACGCAGACGCCTCATGTGCACGTCGACCGTCCGCGTGTCCCCCAGATAGTCGTAACCCCAGAGCTGTTCGAGCAGGAAGTCGCGCGTGAAGACCTTGCCGGGGTTGGTCGCCATCAGCTTCAGCAGGTCGAACTCCTTGGGTTTGAGCTCGACCACCTGCCCGTTCTTGCGCACCTCGTGCTTGACCAGGTTGATGCTCAGGTTGTCGAAGGTGATCTCGTCCTTCTCTTCCGAGCGGGCGCTGGTCCGGCGCAGGACGGCCTTCACCCGGGCCACCAGCTCGCGGGGCGAGAACGGTTTGGGCACGTAGTCGTCGGCCCCCAGCTCCAAGCCCAGGATCTTGTCGATCTCCTCGCCCTTGGCAGTGGCCATGATGATGGGCGTCTTCATCTCGCGCCGCAGGATCCGGGTGACCTCCAGACCGCCCTGTCCTGGCAACATGATGTCCAGGATGATCAGGTCGGGGCGGTCCTGGCGTGCGACGTTGACGGCTTCGATGCCATCGTAGGCACAGATGACTTCGTACCCCTCCTTTTCGAGGTTGTACTTGATCAGTTCGACGATGTTGCGCTCATCGTCGACCACCAGAATCCGCTCTTTGGCCATCCGGCCCTCCCTGTATCCGGCACACCTTCCCCAGTGACGAGACGGCTGCTCAGGGCAGATAGATCCCTGCCGCCATGCGCCCCGTCACCTTCTGGTCTCTCCGGTAGGAATAGAACAAGTCCTCACGGCACGAGGTGCAGACCCTGCTGATGCAGATCTGCGCCTCGGGCACCCCGGCGTCCAAGAGGATTTCGAGATTGGCACGCCAGAGATCGACATTGAACCTATTCCCCTGGCCCCGCACCAGTTCCTTCCCGGGAAACCGGCGCAGGAAGGGGGCGGCCACATCCTCATGCACCTCGAAGCAGCACGGTCCGATGGCGGGCCCGATCGCCACCTGAAGGTCGGCCGCGCACGAGCCGTATTCTGCAGCCATCGCGCGGACGGTGGCCTGGGCCACGCCCTGGACGGTTCCCCGCCAACCGGCGTGCGCCAGGCCGACGACCCGTCGCACGGGATCGTGGAACAGAATCGGGACGCAATCCGCGGTGGTGATCATCATCGCAACCCCGGGCCGATCCGTGATGCAGGCATCGCCGGTCCGCCTCGAGGGACGCTGCGAATCCACCCGCACGACGTGGGCCCCGTGCACCATGTTGAGAATGCGGACCAGCGGAAAACCCAGCTCCCGCTCCAGGCGAAGCCGGTTCTCGTGGACCCGCCGGGGTGCGTCGGAAGTCGTCTGACCGATGTTCAGGCCCTGGTAGGGCCCCTGGCTGACGCCTCCCAGGCGAGTCGAGAAACCGTGAGGCACAAGCAGGTTGGGGAAGGTCAGGTAACGGGCCTGTTGGCCCCTCAGGGCAGCGGGTGCGAAGTTATCGGACATGGGTGGGAGGCGGTTCGGGCTGCTCGCGCCCGGTCCTTCAAGAGCAGCTCGGCAGACCAGGGCGAGGCCAGGTGGCCCCAGGGCAGAGGCCAGGCCGGGTCCCGTGGGGTGAAGGCCTCCCGGGCCACGTCGATCCCTTCACCTTCCAAAGCCTGCATCCACGCTCGGAAGGAGGGGTCCCGGAAGACCGAGGCGATGGCCCGGGCGAAGCGGCGATCCCCTCGAGCCAGCAGCCCCTGGAGCAAGGCCCAGCGGGGCGACTCGGCGTGCACCTGGACTCCGCCCTCTCCACCCAGGGCCCGCTCGACCTTCTTCATCCGGGCCGAGACCAGCTTGCGGGAGGCCAGGGCCTCCCATTGGAACGGGGTGGCAGGCTTGGGCACGAACTGTCCCATCGAAAGCGTGATGCGTCCAGCCGAGCGCCCCTCGTCGCACTGGACCCGACGTGTCCGGCGGACCAGCTCGACCAGGGCTTCCACGTGCTCGTCCTCCTCCTCGGGCAGGCCGACCATGGAATACATCCGCAGATTCCGGACGCCCTTGCGGAAGACCCGGCGAGCCGCATCCAGATACTGGTCGTCGGTGAATCGCTTGTTGATCGCCCGGCGCAGAAGGTCGGAGCCGACCTCGGGGGCCAGGGTCAGGGTCTGCGCTCCACCTCGAACCAGGGCCTCCAGAAGCGAATCCGGAAGGCGATCCGCCCGCAGCGACGAGAAGGAGACCGACCCGCCGCGGTCCAGAAGCCGCTGACAGAGATCGTCGATCTGGGGATGATTGCCGACCGAGGCCGAGATCAGGCCCACGCGATCGGTCGATTCCAGCAGGTTCTCGACAACCCGCCAGAGGCGGTCCACCGGTTGCCAGCGGACCCTGGGGTAGGAGAACCCGACGGTACAGAAGCGACACAGGTAGGGACAACCCCGTGAGACCTCGACCAGCCCGGAGCGCCCGAACTCGGTGTCGGGGGTCAGGATCTGCGAAGAAGCCAGGGATTCCTGGAAGGCTGCCGGGGCCTGGTGGCAAGGCTCGAGCCGAGGGGGCGCCCCGGCTGTCGCCACCAGACCCGCAAATCGCCCGTCCTGGTAGCGCGGCTCATAGAGCGAAGGGACGTAGAAGCCAGAGTGCTGGGCCAGGGCCTCCAGACGAGCGCGTCGATCCCGCCGCGGATCCCGGCGAAGCGCTTCGATCAGGGGCCCGACCAGGCCTTCGGCCTCGCCCAGGGCGAAGAGGTCGACGAAGTCGGCGAGGGGCTCGGGGTTGAGCAGCGTGATGGCCCCCCCCACCACCACGAGGGGCTGGTCCGCGGTCCGCTCCTCGGAGAAGAGCGGCAATCCCGCCAGATCCAGCATCAAGGCCAGATGGGGGTAGTCGTTCTCGTAGGACACACTGAAGGCGACCACGTCGAAGTCGCCCACGGGTCGCTGGCTCTCCAGGGTGAAGAGCGGCCTGCCGCAGTCCCGGTACTCGCGGAGCTCTTCGGGGTCGGGCAGGAAGAATCGCTCGCATGTGACCCCGGGGATCCCATTGAGCATGGCATAGACGGCCTGCATCCCCAGGTTGGACATGCCGACGAAGTAGGTGTTGGGATAGCCCAAGGCCACCCGCACATCCCCTCCCGAGGCGGGCCGCAGCAAGGCCGTCTCCGCAGCCAGGCGGCGCTCGGCGTTCTGGATCAGGTGCCACGACATCGTGCTGAGAGTCTAGCAGATCCGGACAGGACACGACACAAGCGACTCGCCCGACTCCCCCCCCGGAGCGGCGTCCTTTCCCGAGAAGATCTTGACGCGTGGGCCGAAGACCGCCTATACTTCCACACGGCCAGAGACAGCAGGTGCATCCGCTCAATCGCCCCTCGGGGCTGCCTGCCGAGGCGAAATGGAAGAAGACTCCAGCCCTGAAGCGCCGGATGGTGCTTTGGTGGTTTCGCCCTCTGCGCCTCCCCTTCAAGGGAGGCGTTGCTGTTTTCCGGGGAACCGGCAGACAGCGGCTCAATCGACCCCGGATTGTCCGGGGGAGGAAGGGAGGAACCGCACATGCAGAAGACTGCCGCCCAGAACCGCGAGCGCAGACAGGAGTCCCTCCAGACCCTGCGCGAGTGCTTCGACAAGGCCAGCATCGCCATCTTCACGGACTACCGTGGGGAGGCTGCCGGCCTGACGGTGAAGGAGATGACCGATCTCCGCGGCAAGCTGCGCGACCAGAAGGCGGAATTCCGGGTGGCCAAGAACACCATGATCCGCCGGACGCTGCACGATCTGGGAATCCAGGAGGCCGATTCGTATCTCCAGGGTCCCACCGCCGTGGCCTTTGGCTACGAGGATCCCGCTGCCACCGCCAAGGCCGTCCTGGACTTCTCGAAAGAGCAGAAGCCCAACCGCCTGCCCCAGGCCAAGGCCGCGATCATGGAAGGTCGCGTGATCGACACGCAGGCCCTGGAAGCCATCGCCAGCCTGCCGTCCCTCGAAGTGCTGCGCATGCAGCTCCTCGGGCTCATGCTTGCCCCGCATCGTCAGTTGCTGGGGATGCTCAACGCCCCGGGACGCAGCATGGCCACCGTGCTCGACGCCTGGAACACCAAGCGCCAGGAAGGCTGAGGCCACCGAAGCGCGCATCTGTAGAAAACTAGAATCCGCCTAGGAGGAGATCCGAAATGTCGAAGTCCGAACTGATCGACGCCATCTGCAACCTGAGCCTTCTCGAGGCCGCCGAGATCGTCAAGGAGCTCGAAGAGCGCCTGGGCGTCTCCGCCGCCGCCCCCATGGCCATGGCCGCCATGCCCGCCGCCGCGGCCGCCGCTCCCGTCGAGGAGAAGACCTCCTTTGACGTCGAGCTGACCTCCGCCGGCACCAACAAGATCCCGGTCATCAAGGTCGTCCGCGAAGTCACCTCGCTGGGCCTGAAGGAAGCCAAGGACCTCGTTGAGGGCGCCCCGCAGATCCTCAAGGAAGGCGTCAGCAAGGAAGAGGGCGAGGCCATCAAGGCGAAGTTCGCCGAGGTCGGCGCCACCATCACCGTCAAGTAGAAGTCGCTTCTGGCGTCTCGCCACGACAGGCCGGGCACCCGCCCGGCCTGTCGTGCTGCAGCCAGGAATCGCAGAGTCTGGACGTCGAAGCACCCGCTTGACAGGCGGCTCGCTCGCAACCTTCAACCTCCAGCCGGCCATGCCGCCACCAGAGCCTTTCTCGCCGTCGGAGGCGTGCCATGAAGAGGATCCGGGTGCGAGCCGCCGTGCTGCTCCATCAGGAAGAGACGGTCCTGCTCGTCCGGCATCGGAAGGGGTCTCGAACCTACTGGCTGCTGCCCGGTGGAGGCGTCGATTTCGGCGAGACCGCTCCCGAGGCGGCACGCCGGGAGGTGGCCGAGGAGACGGGCCTGGACGTGGAGGTTGCAGACCTGGTCATGGCCTCTGAGACCATCGCACCGGACGGTTCCCGCCACGTCCTCCACCTGGTCTTCATGGCCAGCCTGCGAGGCGGAACCCTGAAAGTCGGGAACGAAGAGCGGCTGGCAGAAGCCCGTTTCGTGCCCCTGGCAGAGCTCCCGGATCTGGAATTCCACCCTCCAATCGCGGAGTTTGTCGGGGCGCTGGCCCGCGGACGCGCCCCCGACCGACGCTACCTGGGCCGGCTCTGGAGGACCTGAACCGGGCAGGCGTCCCAGTCCTGACAGAGAAGACCCCTTGCTGAAGAACCTGATGGAGGAACCCCGATGGCCATCCAGATCGTCGACGATGCTGGTTTTCGGACCGAGGTGCTGGACTCGAGCCAGCCTGTCCTGGTAGACTTCTATGCGGACTGGTGTGGCCCGTGCAAGATGCTGGCTCCCGTCCTGGAGAAGGTCGCCGACCAGTTTGCGGGCAAGGTCCGATTCCTCAAGTTGAACACCGACGACAGCCCGCGGACGGCCCAGGACTACCAGGTCCGGGGGATCCCCACGCTCCTCCTCTTCCAAGCAGGGCAACCGATCGAACGCAAGGTCGGCTTCGTCAACGAAGCCGAGCTGACGAAATTCATCGAGAAAAACGTGAATCCCGAAGGTTGAACTGCAAGAGCCTTCCCAAGAATCGGCCTGGAGAGAACCTCACCATGAACACGACAGCGGAACGTCTGCCCAAAGAAGCGATCCTGCGCCTGGAGCTGGACCTGAGCCGAATGATGCGTCGCTGGCAGGAGGAACCTGCCTCGGCACCCGCCCCGGTGGACGAGTTCCTCCCGACCCGGGAGGTCTGCCACACCCTCGGCCAGCCCTGGGAGCGCCTGAAGAACAAGCCCTGACCGGGAGACCGGAGGTCTTCTGGCGGGCGCCCTTCCTTCTATTCGCCGGACCGTGGCGGAGGCATCGCCCCAGGAGGCGGGATGCTGATCCGAGACTGCAAGGCGGCCTTCACCACGCCCCCCAGACGCCCGGCCTGCAGAGGCGAGGACACCGAACGACGCTGCTGGCGGAGGAAGTGGGCGGTCTGCACCGGGGCCTCCTGGCTGCCCGCGTCTGCCTCGGGAACCAGCAGGTTCCGCCGGCACGCGAGCTCGGCCGCGACGTACTCCAGATCCACGCCCTCTCCGCCCCCCTCTGCGGTCTCCGGCACTCCGGGTGCTTCCCGATCCTCCGGGACCGCCAGCTCTTCGCCCAGGTAACGACGGAAACTGGAGCCCTGATCGGGGGCCTCGTCGACTTCGAGATCCTGGGTCCGGATCTGCTTCTGGACCAGGGAATAGGGACGAATCTCCTGCACTTGCATCCTCCCTCTAGTGTCATCCTATCATAGATCGGCCTCCGGGAAAGGTCCAGACTCGCCGGATGGGTTCCAACGGGAGCCGATTCTCCGGGAGGCCCCGACCGGATCGCTTCCGGGACCAGGCTGCGAGAGACCCGTGAGTCCCAGGAGCACCTGGAGGGAAGCCCCAAGCCGGCTCAGGTTCGGACGCGTCACGGGCCGCCGACGTCTTGAACCCGATTCAACAGGCAGACGCCCGCCCCCCCGAATTCTCTTGCATGCCACAGCAGGCCCGTGCTATGATCCTGGCGAGAGTCACCCTGCGGTGCTCGCAAAAAGGCGGGGCACGTTACTGAGCCAACAATAGGACATCGGGAGCATTACTCCGCACCGAAGAGTTGAGTTACGCGCCTCGTGCGCGGAGTCCTTGGAGGGGCGGGTCAGAGGTCGCACCCACCTGCGCAAGCAGGTTCAAGTACGTTCCCGCTCGCGGCATCGCGGGGAGGCTTCTCACCACGAAGGCGCCCGACTTGAACGGGCGCCTTCTCCCCCTTGGATGCCGATCTCCGCATCGGCCCCTGCCTGACCGGGGGCACGCGATCACCTGGTCTTCGTGCCCGGTCAGGACGCCGAGAAGAGGAATCCTCTCCCCGCCATGCCAGTGCCGTCCTTGCGCCCCCACGGGCCGGCCCCGGGAACCCTCCCGGCGGGGACGGATTGGGACGGCTCGCTGCCGCCGACCGGTCCACGCGCGGGTTCCAACGGGCGCTCCCACCCTGCCGAGGGTTCGACGGTGGTCCGCAAGACCACGGCGGGGCTGACGGCCACGGTCGTCCAGTTGTGTGCAGCGCTCCTGACCGCCTTCGTCCTGGCCCGCAGCCTGGGTCCGGAGCTGCTGGGGCAGTATTATCTGCTCTACACCCTGACCCTGACCAGCGCGCTCTTCGGCAGCCTGGGGGTCGAAGCCGCCAACTCCGTCTTCGTAGGCCGGGGTGAGGAACACCCCGGGCGGGTGCACACCGCGTCCCTCCTGCTCACCGTCCTGCTCGGGGGAACCGCCGTCCTGCTGGCGGCGGCTGCCTATCCCATCCCCTGGCTCGGCCTGACGGGGCGGGTGGACCCGATCCACTACATGCTGGCCCTCGCCACGGTCCCTTTCATCCTTTACCAGAACCTCGTCTGGTCCATCCTGATCGGAACGGGTCACCTGGTCCTGATGAGCCGGACCAAGATCCTGGTCGCGCTTCTGCGACTGGTCGGCGACATGACGGTGGTCGGATTTCTGTGGATGGGGGCCAGCCATGGGCTGGCCGCCTCCAGGTTCGGGGTTCGCGGCCTGCTGATCTCCTTTCTGCTCTGCTCGGCCCTGGGAGCGGTCTTCCTGCTCTGGCTCACCCTGCCCGTGGCCCGGCCTCAAGCCCTGCGGACCCGAGGTCTGCTGGGACGGCTGACGGGTTTCGGAATCCGCAGCCACCTGGGCACCATCGCGGGACAACTGCACTCACGGGCTGACACCTTCATCCTGAACGCCTTCCACGGGACCGCCGCCGTCGGGCTCTATTCGGTGGCCGTCCAGGCCGCAGAGTTGCCGATCCTGTTCTTCACGGCCATTCAGAACGCGGTCTTTGCCCGAGTCAGCGGAGGAGACCGGGACGAGGCCACGCGGATGGTCTCCTTCCTGGTGCGCCTGGGATGCGCCGCGTGGCTGGCCCTGGTCGGCTTGGGACTGACGGTGGTCCCCCGGGTGATCACCTGGATGCTGGGTCCGGCCTACCAGACCAGCGGCGAGGCCTTCATGGTGCTAATCGGGGGCACCGCCGCCGTGGGGATCTCCCGGCTGTGCAACCCCTACTTCCTGGGGCAGCTCAAGCGCCCGGGACTCCTTTCCGGACTGGCCTGGCTGAACGTGGCCATCAACCTGGCGGCCTGTGCCTTGCTGGTACCGGGCCTGTCGGTTCTGGGAGCGGCGACCGCCTCGCTGGTGTCCTACCTGGCCGGGTTGGTGATCCTGCTCTTCTTCTACTGCCGGCTCAGCCAGCAGTGCCTCTTCGAGGTCCTGCGCCCCCGGCGCGATGATTTCCAGATCCTCTTGAACGCCCTGCGCAGCCTCACCCGGGAGGCGCCGGCCCGCTAGCGGGCTCAGCGGCGGCCACCGCCGGCTCGGGCCAATCCGGCAACTGGAACTCGCGAAGGTAGCGCGCGTCATCCTCGGGAAGGTGCGTGTTGATGTACATCCCGGTCCCCACCTCAAAGCCTGCGGGAGTCGTGACCCGGGGAATCAAGGCGGCGTACCAGTGGGCAAAGGGGACCGATCCGTAGTCGCGACTGGCGGTCCGAAAGATCAGGTTGTAGTCCGGGTCACCCAGGCCGTGGTAGAAGCGAGCCAAGGTTTCGCGCAGGACGGCCGCGAAGTCGACCTGCTCCTCCGGCCTCAAGTCGGAGGGGCAGCCGCTGTGCCGATGAGGAACGATCCACATCAGGTAGGGTGAGGCGGCGGCAAAGGGCACGAAGGCGCTGCACGTCTCACCCTCGACGACCAGACGCCGTCCGTCCAGCTTCTCCCTCCACAGCATGTGGCAGTGGACGCACTCGCCGTAGTCGTTGTGGTAGCGCATGGCCTCCTCCATGCGGTTGCGAACCGTGCGGGGGGTGACGGGAAGCGAGACGACCTGGGAATGAGGATGGGCCAGCGAAGTCCCCCCGCGGGCCCCGTGATTCTTGAAGAGGATGACATGCTCGGCCTCGGGTCCCACGCGCAGCTCTCGATAGCGCTCGGCCCAGGCCTGGACCACCAGGTTGACCTCCTCGGGCCGCTGAAGAGCCAGGGTGGTGCCGTGACAGGGGGACTCGATGATGACCTCATGACGTCCAACCCCCTGCATCCGCCGTTCAAAACGCCCCCCATCCCGCTGGGGGGGAGGTCCGGGAAGCAGGGCGGGGTACCGGTTCGGACAGGAGCGCACCTGCCAGGTTCCGTCCGGATTCAGGTAACGCAGGGTCTCGCCCGGGGTGTTCTCTTCGTGGCCGGGACAGAACGGACAACGCTCGTCGAATGGAGGATGGTCGTGGGTCCAGCCACTGCGGGCCAGGGACTCCTGCCGCATGTCCTCGGGGCGCCGCGCCCTCTCCGGGGCGAAGATCACCCATTCCTTGGTGGCCGCGTCCTGACGCAGATGGGGCATCGTGTCTCCTTCAGTCGAGTCTTCGAGCCAGCAGTTCCGGGAAGGACGTGGCCATGAGCTGCTCGCGACCCAGACCTGTCCGCATCCGGATCTCCGCCTCGTCCCACGCACCGCAGTCCAGCCCTCGAAGGACATGGGCCAACAGGGCCCGACCGGTGGCCGCGTCGTCAAAGACCGTCCCCACCCGGGTCGCCTGCGCAGAGGCCTCCAGGAAGTTGTTCAACCGGGTCGTCACGACGTCAGCCCCTTCCAGGAACCAGGCCTGGATGACTGCGAACCGGCTGACCAGTTGAGCGGGATGGAGATCCCATCCCTGGTGGAATCCCTGTCGCAGACCGCGTCGGATGTCCAGGGCGTGGTTGCGCCAGGCCTCGTGCACTGCCCGGCGGTTCTCGAGCAGTTGGTCCTGGCCCAACTCCGGACCGCGATGCGGGGGCACGGGAAGAACGGTGGTGGTCCCGTCCACCAGACGGACGGACTGCCCGGCCACGCCGAGGTGCAGAGTCGCCCGGGCGAAGTCGCACAGCGGATGACCCAGATCCTGCTCGGCAGGTCCGACTCCACAGGCGGTCAAGAAGTCGTTGGCCCCGAAATGGATCGCCAGGCAGCGCCCCTTGGTCGCCTGCAGAGCGGCCCGAACCAGTTGAGGGTCCAGGCCTTTCGGGCTTTCCACCATCAACTCGACGGCGACGCTCCCGATCGGCAGCTCCAGGGCCGCCTCCAAGCGCTCCAGGGCCTCGACCAGGACCTGAGGGGACTCGACGTCCTCGACCTTGGGGAGGGTCACCACGAAGCCCTCGGGAAGCCGGCCCACTTCCGAGAGCAGGCGGGTCAGGACCAGGTCCAAGGTCCGCAGGGCACGCGGGCCGGTCTGGCGGGTCAAGGCCCGCACCCGAATCCCGACCCGAGGGGGGAGCGCGTCCTCCTGCAGGGCGATGGCGAGAGCCTGGCCCACCCCCCAGGCGTGATGGTCCTCCTCCTCCTCCGAGCGGACCCCGTACCCGTCCTCGAAGTCAATCCGGTAGTCCTCGACCGGACGCTCCTCCAGGCGGTTCTTGAGGCGGGGCCAGACCAACCGGGCCGTCTCGAGGTCCATCCCCATGGCCTCGGCCAGCGTCGGGGGATCCGGAGCGTATCCCTGCAGGGCTTTCAGCGCCAGACTCCCCAGTTTTCGCGGAGTCTGGGCAGAAAAGAGGTGGGCGCCGCCGTAGACCGTGTGGATGGGATGCCACCCGGGGGGGACCGAGGAGGCCGGATCGGAGGGGAGACGGGCCAGGAGATGGGCGCCCGTCGCCAGCGGCAGGGTCGTGTTCACCTGGACCGCTTCGCATCCCAGGCTTCGGCTCCTCCGCCCGCCGAGGAGGAGGGCAGCCGCACCAGGCGCCCCGGTGGCCCCTCCCAGGTCCCCCGGACCACGGCGCGGTGCGCGACCCGAGTCAAAGGGTCAAGCCTCGGCCATCTCCAGAGCCCGACGGACCGCCTTGGCCGGATCGACCAGCCCATGCCCGCCCAGGATCGCCTTGGTGTCCGGAATGGGCTGGGCGGTCTCCTTGAGCAGTTGGATGACCTCCCGGGGGGAAAGGTCGGGGTTCGCCTGAACCACGTCGGCCGCGATGCCTGCCACCACCGGCGTGGCCATCGAGGTGCCCGAGAGCAGCACGTAGTAATCGCCCAGGTGCATGACGTTGGCGCGATCGATGGCCGAGCCCGGCGAGCGGAGCGAGACCATGTTCACACCGGGGGCGGCGATGTCGGGCTTGATGTTCTTGTCCCGGGTGGTGGGGCCCCGGCTCGAGAAGAACGCCATCGTGTCGTCGCCGTGGGTCGCCGTGTTCTTGTCGTCGTAGGCCCCGACGGTCAGCACCTCTCGGGAGATGGCGGGAGTCCCGATGGTCTGGCGACCCGGGCCCGAGTTGCCAGCCGCGATGACGGGCACGATCCCGGCCTCCAAGGCCCGGTTGACCGCCAGCGCCACCAGGTCATCCTTCTCCTTCTGGTTGGCGGCAGCCCCCAACGAGAGGTTCATGACCTTGATGTTGTACTTGTCCTTGTTCTCGATGCACCACTGGATGCCCCGGATCACGTTGGCCATGGATCCTCCCCCGTTCCCGTCGAGGACCTTGACCCCGATGATGTCGGCCTCAGGGGCCGCCCCCCGATAGACTCCCCCCGCCTTGGTCCCGTCCCCGGCGACCAGTCCCGCCACGTGGGAACCGTGCCCATTGTCGTCATACGGCTCGGTCCGGCCGTTGCAGAAATCCTTGAAGGCCACCAGACGGTCGCCCAGGTCGGGGTGGGGATGCACGCCGGTGTCCAGGACGGCGACACCGACCCCCTTGCCGGTGATGCCCGCCTCCCAGACATCCTCGATGGTCAGCACCTCGCGCACCGCGTCGATCCGCTCCGCCGGACGGGGCATCCGGCTTCCTACCCGGGTGAGTTCCATCGGAGTCACGTAGGAGATGCCCCCCACCCAGGCAGCCTGAACCTGCGGCTCGGCCTGCCCGGCGTAGCCGTCCTGCGCGACGGATTCGCGCGAGACCCGAGGCGCCCCCTCGGGGCGCACCGCGGGAAGGGGGTTGATTCGCACGGCGTCGGTTGGCTTGAGGCTCATGGGCTCCTCCTGCGCAGGCTTTCCTCCTCAGCCTACCACGGGCTCCGGCCGGTCGGCAGCCGGCAGATGTTAACAACGAGTCGGCCAGGTCCTCTCTGCACCTTTAACATGCCGGAAACCTCCCCCCCAGCGCGCCTCCCTATAATCAGGAGAGCACCGAGTGGAGGGTCCCCATGTCTTCGATCGGCCCGAACATGCCCAGGAACTTCCTGGATGCCGCAGCCCTGCGCCGGGCCGCCGAGGCCCCCGCCGGCACTGCCGCCGGCAGCGTCCGCGCCGAAGAAACCGATGGGGCCGCCAAGCCCCCGAAGAAGTCCCCGGCTCCCCCGGAGGCCGCGGCCCCCGGAAAGGCCGAGAAGGAATGGACGGTCCTTCTCTACCTGAACGGGAACAACGCCCTGGCCAACCAGGCCATCTCGACCCTCAAGCAGATGGAGTTTGTCGGCTCGGACCAGAAGATGGACTTCGTGGCCCAGGTCGGACGCGCCAAGAGCCCGTTGGACCGCTTCTCGAAGGACTGGAGCGGGGTGCGCCGCTACCACATCCAGCACAACGGCAAGGAATTCACCCCTGCCGAGATGGTCAAAGGAGCCCTGCTGGGCTTCCTCCCCGGCCAGACCAGGAAGATCCAGTCACCCGTGGTCCAGGACCTGGGCCAGGCTGACATGGGCAGCGCGCGGACCCTGGAGGAGTTCCTGGAGTGGGGAATCCAGGCCTATCCCGCCAAACGCTACATGGTGGTCATGATGGGACCTTCGACCGGGGTCTCCGGGATGATGAAGGATGACACCACCGGCCATCAGATGAAGGTGCCCGACCTGGGCCAGGCCCTGGCCAACGTGCACGAGAAGACGGGCCGGAAGATCGATCTCCTGAACCTGGACGGCTCGGCCACCAACACCATGGAGCTGGCCTACCAGATCCAGGACCACGTGGGCTACATGGTCGGCTCGCAGGGGATCCAGTCCGGGAGCGGGATGCCTCTGGCCATGATGGCCAACGAGATGAAGAAGGCCAACACCGACCAGGCCCAGGACGCGCTGACCATGGCCCGCTACATGACCTTGATGAACTCGATGGCCGCCACGGCTTCCCAGTTCTCTTCCACCATCTCGGCCATCGACCTGGAGAAGATGGACGGCGTCAAGAAGGCCTGGGACGACCTCTCGAAGGAGCTCCTGGCTGCCGACGTCCCGCCGGCGAAGATCCGGGAGCTCCTGGATCAGACCCAGGACTTCCAGGGAAGATCCAGGAACCAGGCCTACCAGAACTCCCGGGACGCCTTCCACTTCGCCCAGCTCGTCCAGGCCGACCCCCAACTGTCCAGCCCCCAGCTCAAGGCGGCCGCCCAGGCCGCCATGGACGCCATCGAGGGGGCCCTGGTCGGAGACGCGGCCTTGGGCAAGTACGACAAGAACGCCCACGGGATGTCGGTCTTCGGTCCCACGCACTACGGCTTCTTCCGACCCGACGGCACGCCCGTCCCCAAGGATTTCTCGCACGAGGCCCACTACGACAAGACGGCCTTTGCCGAGGACACCAGTTGGGATGAGGTCCTGACCAGGTCGGCCCGCGACTCGGGATTCAACCGGGCAGCCCGGTCCCTGGGACTGTCGGAGACCGCCCTGGACCGGATCCACGCCAACGTCTCGCAACACAAGTCGAAGCTGACCACCCCCCTGCGTCTGGGCTCGATGATCGGCTGGACCAACGCCATGAACGCCTGGGGCGGGCGCCCCGCCACGGGCATGCTCTTCCTGAAACCAGAGACCGCCGTCTACGCGGGCGTGGCCGGAGCAGGCTGGGATGCGGCCCAGGCCCTGGACAGCCTGGTCTACTCGGCCCGAGAGCTGAAGGATCGCCAGGCTGTGGTCAACCACGCCTTTGACGTGGCCAAGGCCGGAATGAAGGCGACTGCCAACCTCAGCCACGTGATCCCGGCACTGGCACCTTTCGGCGCGACCGCAGGGGCCTTGATGTTCCTCAGCCCGTGGATTCAGAACGGCTACGGGATCTTCGAACAGTATCAACAGATCCGCGACGGGATCGAGTTGTCCGATCAGCCCCTGGCCAGTCGACTGGGCCTGGCCACCGCGCGCCACTTCGGAGGCCAGAAGCTCTGGGACGAGTAGCTGACCCGGGGGGTTCCCGGACGGACACAGGGCCCCGCCGGCCCGAAGAGTTCCGCCCATCCTCCCCTGAGTGCCGACGAGCCCGACCAGGTGGTCGGGCTCGTCTGGTCTTCCCAGGTTCCTCCGGAGCGTCAGTCCTCTGGAGGGGAAGGAGGCGAGGGGGGCGCAGGGGCCGGCTTCTCCTTGCCGCCTTCCTCCCCCGTGACGGCCCGGACCTGACTGAACACGCTCCAGGCGGTGTTGGCCACCCAGGCGCCGGCGGCCACGATGGCAGCCGGGCGCCCCAGTCCCATGGAGACCGCCATGGTGGCTGCCCCCTGCACCGTCTGCAATGCACCCGAGACCGTGTCGGGAAGGTAGCGGTTGATGGCCGAGGCACGAGTCTTGTTGATCCCGTCCAACAGGGCGCAGGTCCCTCCAACCATCCCCAGCATCCCGAAGACGGCCTTCGGCGGGTTGCCGCGGAGGGTCTCCACGGTGTTCCACATCGCCCCCATGCCCCCGACTCCCCGAACGAACTGGTCGTTGGCCTGACTGAAGGCGAAGGCCTTCTCGAACTTCCGGCTGCCGCCGACCTCGCCCAGATCGTCGGCCCTGGTCGAAGCGGACGTCTCGGCAGGTCCTGCGACCTCCTGAGCCGGCGGGGAGGGTGGCTGGGGGTCCTGCTCCGCTCCGACCGGCTTGCGCTCCTGGATCTTCTCGTGCGCGGCCACACCCAGGCGGCCGACCAGTGCCGCGGCCGCAACCCCTCCTGCGAGGGTCCCCACCAGCGCCGGGGCGCCCAGGGCAGGCGCCGCCACCGCCGCACAGGTGGCCAGCCCCTGGAAGAGCTGCAGACTGCCCTTCAGTGCGCCGTGACCATCGCGGTTCACCGCAGCCCGACGGCCCTGGGAGGCGCCGACCGCGACGTCCATCGTCCCAGCAGCCAGGGCCAAGGGTCCACTCAGGGACCAGGCCGGCAGACCGGCCACCCCGCCGGCCAGAGCATAAACCTGACCCGCGCGCGCTGCGCCCTGAGCCAGGAGGCTCACTGCCGAGGCCGCGGTGTAGGCCGCCTCGAAGCCCTTGCGATGCTTGTCGGGACTGGAAGCCTGGAACTCGTCGAGCGCGGGCCCCTCGGGGTCACCCGACGGGGCTGGCGAACCGGAGGCCAGGGCCCGCAGACCGGCGGCCGGAGTCGGAGTGGGGGTGATGGCGATCAAGGCACGAGCCCCTTTCTGGTGCTTCCATGCTGATGATATCGAGCCCGGAGCCGGCCCGTGTTAATAGAATGTGACACGGCTCCTGGAAGCCAGCTTACAGCGTCCGGGTCTGCACCTGGCGCTTCTGGGTCTCGCGGAGCTGCTCGAGACGCTTGATCTCGATCTCCACCTCCCAGTCCATCTGGACCTCCTTCTGCAGCTCGGGAGGCAGGGCCGAGATGAAGGCCTGTTTGTCGTTGCAGTTGTCGAAGGCTGTCTGGAGGTCGATGTGCCCTTCGTGATAGCGATTCAGCAGGGACTCCTCCATCGTGGTCATCCCGCTGGAAGCCGCGATCTCCATCAGCGAATGAAGCAGATGGGTACGGTCATCGCGAATGATGTGCTTGACGGCCGAGTTGGAGATCAGCACCTCGGCAGCCACCACCCGACCCGTGCCGCTGCGACGCGGGATCAGCCTCTGGCACATGATGCCCCGGATCACGTCGGTCAACTGGTGACGCGCGCTGACCCGAAGGTTGTCATCGAAGAAGGACAGGAAGCGCGACACCGTCTCGATGGCGCTGCGGGTGTGCAGGGTGGCCAGCACCAGGGCACCGACCTGGGCGGCCCTCAAGGTCATCGCCGCGGTCTCGGCGTCGCGGATCTCGCCGACGAAGATGATGTCGGGGTCCTGGCGCAGGGCACCGCGCAGGGCGACGTGGAAGTTCTCGACGTGGGTGCCCACCTCGCGCTGCTCGATCATCGACCGCTTGCTCTCGAAGAGGACCTCGATGGGGTCCTCCACGGTGATGATGTGGCGCTGACTCTTCCGGTTCACCAGCTCGATCATGGCCGCCATCGTCGTGGACTTCCCCGAACCGGTGGCGCCGGTGACCAGGACCAGGCCGTTCTTCTCAAAGGCCAGGCCCTCGAAGGGGCGGGGCAGGCCCAGCTCATCGAAGGTCTGGATCCGATGGGCCAGCACCCGCATCGAGATCGACGAGCCGTGGTACTGCTTGAAGACGTTCAGGCGGAAACGGCGACGCATGGTGGGGAACTCGACCGTATAGTCCAGGTCCCGCCCCCCGTCCTCATAGAAGACGCTCTTCAGGTAGCGGTCGGTCAGAAGATCGATCAGTTTGTTGATCTCTTCCTGGGTGATGGGGTCCGGCTCCATCCGGACCAGTTCCCCGTGAATCCGCGCAATGGGGGGGGAACCGGCAGAAAAGTGGAGGTCTGAGGCCCCCTGCACCAGGGCGCTGTGCACCACGCCCCACTCCATCAGGACCCTCTCGGCTTCGCGATCCAGGATCATCTCGCTTGAGTCAACGCCTTTCTGGAGAGTTGCTCCTTCCTTCGCCGTGGGGCGAGGAAAGGTCCTGCCGGGATCTGGTGTCGTGGCCCGAGGCTGCTATACTAGGAGTCTGCGTGAGTATCCGGACCGAGCATCGCCGAGGGATCTTGTGCACCCCGCAAGGCGCAAAAAGTCGTGGTTTGCTGGAGGCAAATCAGACTTTTTGCAACACAGCGGGGGTGCGAGAGGCCCGGCGAGGCGACCGACGCGGTATTCACACAGGCTCCTAGGCGGGGAGCTCACCCTGGAGGCTCAAGACCATGGTCGGATCCAGCGGTTCTTGACGGGGTGCAGGTGGAAAGAGGCTGACTGGCTGAAAGGGAACGCTTCCTGAGATGGCGGGGCTGGGTCACAGAATCGAGACGAGTCTGCGGAGCCTGGTCCGGCGCCTGAAGAAGGCCCCCACGCCAGGCGACACGGCGCTGGTTTCCAACGAGGCCATGATCAAAGCCCATCAGTTGGACCCCGAACACGTGGCCCTGACCAGCCTTCTGGACGGCCGACGCCTGTTCAGCATCCAGGGAACGCTGGAAGCCGCCCTGACCCGAGTGGAGGGCGAACGGGATACGGTCCTGCGGTTGCCTCTCCGAGACGCGGTCGGCACGCGCCACTGGATCCGCCTGAAGATCCTCAACACGGCCTCCTCGGGCAGCCCCCAGGTCCTGCGCCGCATCCGCGCCGTGGCCATCCCCGATGGCTTGGAGTTCCACTTCCGTTCAGACCGGGCCCCCGACTCTGCCGAGGTCATCTTGGAGTTCACCCTGCCCTCGGGGCTCCCGGTCAGCGACTTCCGGCCCTTCGAGGACCTCCAGCCGGTCTTCCGCGAGCTGCCGGGCGTGGCCGAGATGGCGTCCTACCTGCGTGCCTGCATGCACCAGAGACGGAACCAGTTGCAGATCCTCAACGATCTGGCCGAGAGCCTGCACTCGGCTCGCGTCCGCGACGCCGTGAGCCGGATGCGCCAACGGCGCATGGCCGTGATCTTCCAGACGGAACCTCTGGCCCTCCTCTCCGAAAGACTGGCTGCCCGCCGGGTCGAGATGTCGGCGACCATCCTGGGCGCGGCCTGCCTGTCGGCGGAGCTGGAGGCGGGCACCCTCGGACTCGACCACCTGACGGTCCTCTTGGAGGAGGCCATTCCCTATGAGCCGCAACCCGGTGTCCTGGAGCGCTTCGAAGAGATCCTTTTCCGAACCGCCCTGGGTGTCCACGACGAGACCGAACTGGACTCGCCGTGCGAGAAGGCGCTGAGCGAGGCGGCTCGGGCCCTGACCCAGGATTCGGCCCTGCGCGTGCTCACAGACCTCTCTTCCCAGAGCAAGGCGGGAGCAGCGGCCGGGGTCGTCCGCCTCCTGCGCCGGGATCTGCGTGACTCCTCGGTTCTGTCCGACCGCTCCCAACTGGCGTTGCGGCGTCTCCTGTCGGCCCGAGGTCGCTCGCTGTCGCGGGGCACCATGGCTGCCCTGTGCCTCTTCGTGGAGGCCGAATTGGGCCTGATCACCGCCGAACAGGTTGAAGGCCTGATCGATTCGCGGGAACGTCCTCCCACCACGCCCTACACCCTGGCGGCCGTGGGAGGGGCCTGCGACTTCCAACTGCGGGGATTTCGGGTACCTGCCGAGCAGGTCGCCAGCCTGGTCGCCCTGGCCGAGGGCCAGGCCCTGATCCAGGTGGGGCGCGACTTCCTGACCCCCGACGAGGCCCCGCCGCCGCAGGCTCCAACCTGCGTCCTGGCCCATCTGCCCCTGCTGGAGAACCTGCACACCCGGGACCTGGAGGTGCTGGCCCAGACCGGCCTGCCGGTCCACGCCTGTTATCGGGCGACCCAGGAGCGGCAGCTCATCTGGTCGGCCAGCCCCGAACCAGAGGCCGCCTTCACCAGCCGGGCGTTGGGACGGATCCTCCCGGCGACCGTCGAGGAGTTGGAGGGCCGGGAATCAGTCCTGACCACGTGGGCGGATCTCCGAGGCCGAATCTCGTTCCGCTACCACTCCCGGTTCTCCGGGGAGGAGCTCCTGGCGCCTCCCCCGGACCTCCGCTGGACGGGCGAGATCGTCGAATTGCCTCCCCCCGGTACGGTACCTCCGGTTCTCTGTGAGATGGGACGTCAGGAGTTGTCGACCCTGGAGGACCCCCAGCTCTTCCCGGAATGCCTGTCCGAGCTCCAGATCGCCCTGGAGGGCTTGCGGGACGAGGCCATGTCCTCGCTCCACGACCACCCCCGCCTGCTCTCCCAGATTCGTCTGGGGCTGGTCTCCGCCGCCTTCATCCGTCTGACCAGCGACACCATCGAAGGCGAAGCCCGCCGGGAAATTCTGGAGGCTGCCCGGCATCCCGACGGAGTTCGGGAGGAATTGCTGGCACACCCCGCCCTTCTGGCCATGCTGGATATGGCAGAGACTTCCGAGACCGGACTGCTGGCAGCCGGCACGGCCCTGGCCCCGCCTCTGGAGGCACGCGCCCTGGCCGCCCGGCTCCTGCCGATCCTGCGAACCCACGCCGCTTCCTCCCAGACGACGGTCCGCTGGGTCGTGGCCCGACTGCTGGGGACAACCCTGGGAGCGCTGGCCCCGGAGGAATCCCAGGACATCCTGGGCGAGCTTCGCGCCGATCGAAGCCGCGGGGTCTCGTCTGCGGCCAGCGCCTCGCTGGTCACCCTGGCCCTGGCCCCGGTCCGACCTGTTCCCCACCTGCTTGAGGTGCGGACCCGGCGGGCCGACCGGCACACCCAGCGCGCCGAAGAGTCCGCCCGCCTGAGCGCCCAGGTGACCGACCACGTCCGGGGGTTCCTGATCTTCCCCCAGGACCGCAGCCCCGGCGCGCGCTTCCTGGTGCGCGACGACCCCCCCCGACCCCGCCCCTACCGGGATCGGATCGAGGCCCTCTGCGCCCTGGTGGCGGGACTCAACCTGGCCTTGCAGGCCGATCCCCGCCCCTGCCTCCTGGAAGTGCGCCCTGCCCTGGCAGGAAGCGAAGACCTGCGATTCCCCCTGGTGGCCGGAAACGCAGCCGGACCGTGGCCGGTCTCCGGAGATGGTGCGGGGATGGCGGACCGCACCCATTTTTCTCCCTTCTTCGAGCACCTCTGCCAGGTGGCCGACCACCTGCCGCTGGATGAGGTCGAGATCCTGCGTCACTGCCAGGACGAAGCGTTCGAGATTCAGGCCTACGACCAGGGCCGGATGGAATTCGATTCGGGAGACTCCAGGATGGCCATCCCGGAGGGCCCCGAAGTCCTCCGTGAAGCAGCTCAGCGCCTGGTCCAGCGCCTGGGCCTGGCCCGCGAGATGGAGGAGGCGGTCATCCGCCTGTTGACCATGCAGTGGCGGACCCTGCGACCGGACCCCCGTCGTTGAACCGGCTGTGGGCCCGGATCCATGGGAGGGTTCAGGGCGTCGGCTTTCGCTGGCACGTCCTGCACCGGGCCCGAACCCTGGAGCTGACCGGTTGGGTCCGCAATCGGGCCGACGGTTCGGTCGAGGTGCTCGCCGAAGGCCCCCGGCACGCCCTGACCTGCCTGCTGGAAGTCCTGCGCAAAGGGCCTGCGGGGGCCCGGGTGACCCGGGTGGAGGAGGTCTGGGCCGAGGTGCCCCCACAACACGACGGGTTCGAGATCGACCACTGAGCGACGCGCCGACCCTACGGTTGGGGGCGTGGCCGGGCACCGGCGCCTCGCGCCAGGTCTCAGGGTTCAGGCGTCTCGGGAGGCGGCGGGGGGGTGAGCGCCCTCCTCCTGACGTGGACCCGATGGGCGGTCAGGTGGATGCACAGGATCTGGACGAGCAGAATCCCGAACTGCTGGTGAACGGGCAGAACGGGGATCAGGTCCTGCTGCCCCAGCATGATGGGATTGAGGCCGCTGAGCAGATCGACCATGGGTAGGATTCCTGCCCAGGAGGGATCCTCGGCGTAACGCCCCAGGAGCCACCCCAGAAGCGGAAAGGCCAGCAGGCTGGCCACCAGGGCCACGGCCGGCCAGTGCATGCGGGGAGCCACGATCTTCAGGACCTCCACGACCCACTCCTCGCTGCCCTGATGCGCCCGGGCGGCCTCTTCGACCTGGGCCTGGAGGCTGGGGTCCAGCAGCATCGCGATCTGGGCATCGATGCCACCGACGAAGGCCCAGAGCAGATAGACCCCGGCCACCATGGCCAGGGAGACCTGAGCGTAGACCGACAGATTGCGCAAGGTCGATGACGGGCGCGGGGACTCGCTCATACCTGCCAAGCCGCCGGCACGTCACGGCAGTGTCGGTCGGCCACCCGAAGGATCATCACGCAGTGCAGGCTCCTTGCGCTTCATGGAAATCGGCCCCGACCTTCCGCAAGCGCGGCGGGGTTCCTCCACCCGGGCGACGAACATGGGTGCCATGAACAGACGTGAGCTTTTCCAGAGGACCTGGCGGGAACTCGAGGCTCGTGGCGAGCCCGAACCGATCCTGAGGGAACTCGAAGAGCGCTGGTCGGAGGGACACCGCCTCTACCACAACCTCGAACACCTGGATTTCTGCCTGACCGAGCTCCAGGGGGTGAGCGAGCTGGTGGAGAGGCCCGCCGAACTCTTCTTCGCGGCCTTTGCCCACGACGTGGTCTACGATCCCCGCAGCGGCGACAACGAGAGTCGCAGCGTTGAATGGGCCCTGAGGGTCCTCGAGGAGGCCGCGGTCCCGGCCGCGGCTTGTGAGCGCATCGCCTGGCTGGTGCTGGCGACCCGCCAGGACCGGATTCCCGCAGAGCTTGAAGCCCAGTTGCTGATGGACGCCGACCTGGCCATCCTGGGCCGCTCCCCGGACGAGTACACCGACTACGAGCGGCGGATCCGCAAGGAGTATCGCCACCTGCCCCGGCTCCTGTACCGGGCGGGACGAGCCCGTGTGCTCAAGCGCCTGCTGAAGCGGCACGCCATCTTCCTCAGCGAGGCCTTTCGCAATCGCTACGAGGATACCGCCCGCTCCAACCTCCGGCAAACCCTGGCCCGCCTGAAGTCCCTGCGAGGCCGCGTGGGCCTCTGACCCCGGACGCGGGCCCCGGATGTCTGTTGTCATACAGGCGCGCGGACGGTCCTGCTAACATGGCCCTGGGTACCTCTGGATGAAAGGGGGACCAGGCCATGATCGGACCAGAAGAAGGCGAACTGGACCTCGAGGAGTTGGAAGTCCTCTGTCCCCTCAACGGGCATGAGGCGCGGATTCAGGTGCAGACCAACGAAAAAACCTTCGAACAGGCGCTGGTCGCCTGGTGTCCGAACTTCGGCGACGAGCCGATCACATGCGGACAGCCCTGCCTGCACTTCCAGGAGGTCCCGGAAGCCTGAATCGGAGGCGGCCCTCAGTCCTGCCCGGCCTGCTCCGCCCGCCAGGACTCAAAGACCTCCTGGACCGCCTGGAATCGCTGGGTCCCATGGGGATGGGTGCGGTGCTGCTGGAAGGCCGTACCGGTGTGCTGCTCGATTCGATCGATGAACGCGTACCAACGCCGGAACCCCTCCAGGGTGTATCCGGCGTGGAAGGCGACCAGGGCGCCGGCCCGGTCCGCCTGCAACTCCTTGGCGGGGGCCAGGCGATAGTTCAGGTGTTGCTGGATCTGCCCCTCCAACACCCAGGGCGGAACCTGGCCTCCGTACCGGTTCTGCAGCCTCAGCCCCTCCTCGATCTTCTCTCGGGCGTGCCCCAGATAGCAGTGGCTCAGTTCGTGGCAGACCCAGGCGGCCAGCATGTCCTCGAAGATCTCCTCCGCCCGTCGCTGGGCCTGGAAGGTCAGACCCGGCGGAGGCGGGATGCGGTAGGGGTTCTCGGGATCGATCCGGGCGCGATCGCGCAGGGGAGCTCCGTAGCCCCCCTGGGTCCCCAGCATCCCGATGAAGGCCGCCAACTGATCCACATAGGAATTCTCCAGACGCCCGTAGACCGCGACGGCCTCGGCCACCCGATGAAGTGCATCCAGAAGCAGGCTGTCCAGGATCACCACGCGGTGCCAGGCCACCCCGTTGAAGCCCAGGTTGGAGAGGAAGACCCCGTAGGTGACCTCTTCCTCGCTGTTGGGAAACACCTTGTGCAGTTGAGCATTCACCCGATTCCCGATCCGCGACAGGACGGCTTCGTAGCGCGGATCGGCGGGAAAATTCAGGATGTAGTAGCGCCGGACCATCTCGTCCCGGGCCAGCAGGGAGGCCTGGATGGGGTCGGCAACGGGTGGGCCCCAGCCCTGCGCCAGGGCAGACCCGCTCCATGCCAACAGGAAGACCAGAGCCAGGAGAAGGTTTCGCCCCCTCCAGCCCCACACCGGTTCCGAGAAGCTCCGGTTCATCCGCGTGGCGAGCCTCCTGGGTCTGAGGAGAACCTCCCCCCCCTCGTGAAACATCCTAGAGGGCAGAAGGTTCCGGCTGGAAAGCTGCCCGCACCGCCTTGGAAGGGCTCAAGAGGCCGAGATGGGCAACCCCGTCGTAGTGCCGCAATCCCGTCAGCCCTCTGGCCAGCAGGCGACGAGCCACCTCCGCCGCGTCCAGGAGCGCGGGGTCCAGGGTGGTCGAGGCGGTGGCGAAGGCCCAGTTGGCGTGGAAGGAGGGGATGGAGGCCACCATCGTGGTCACCTTGGGGAAGACCCGGGCCAGGGCCTCCCGGATCCTGCGATGCCCGGCCAGGTACAGGAAATCCCCGCGGCCGGCCTGCATCGAGAGGATTCCGGGCTCGGCGAGGCGGGCGCGTACCAGGCGGAAGAAAGCCTCGGAGAAGAGGCTCCGGGACGGGCTCTCGGGGTGGGGATCGGTCAGGTCGCTGATCACCACGTCCAGGTGTCCTTCAAATCCCAGGAGGAAGTCGCGAGCGTCCCCAAAGACCAGCCGGGCGCGAGGGTCCTCGAACGCCCCGGAGGCGTACTCCGGCGCGTGGCGCCTGCAAATCTCCACCACCTCGCGATCCAGGTCCACCAGCCACGCCTCCTGGACGCTGGGATGGCGCAACACCTCTCGCAGGGTCGCCCCCTCCCCTCCTCCGAGGATGGCCACCCTTCGAGGCTCGGGATGGGCGATCATGGCCGGATGGACGATGGTCTCGTGGTAGATGAACTCGTCGCGAGTGGCGGACTGGAAGTCGCCGTCGAGAAGCAGATAGGTCCCGTACAGGGAGTTCCTCAACAGAGCCACTTCCTGGAAGGAAGTCTGCCCACGGAAGAGTTCCTCGTGCACGCGGTGGCTCACCGCGACCTCCTGGCCTTCCCTCTCGACAAACCATGCCGAGTCGGACAGACCTTCCGGGCCGGAGAGCAAGGGTTCCAGGCGTCCGGTCATGATCCGACGGCAGCCAGCCTGGCCTGAGGCAGCTCGTCCTCGCTGCGGAGCGAATGCCCAAAAGCCCCCCCGGGTCGAGGGAGCCCCCGATCCAGGGTGGTCAGGGTCATCTGCCTGGAGCCGAGGAACTCCGCCAGATAGCGACAGGCCCTCTCCGGATCGGTGTGCAGGCCACAGGTGTAGACGTCGATGGCGGCATAACCGAGCTCGGGCCAGGTATGGATCGACAGGTGCGATTCCGCGATCACCACGACGCCGCTGACGCCTTGCGGAGAGAATCTGTGGAAGGCCACTTCGCGCACTTCGGCGCCAGCCTCCTGGGCCGCCTGGACCATGGCGTTGCGAACCAGGTCGAGGTCAGCCAACCGATCCTGCCTGCATTGAGACAGTTCGGCGATGATATGGGTTCCCAGAGCGATCATTGCAAATCTCCATTCCCGGAGTGATTTGCGGAGTCCCACCTCCAAAACGCCCCGCCGGGATGCTTGGATCCAGGAGGGGCCGCGGCCAGGATTTGCCGACCATGGCATTCTATCGAAAGGGGCCTGGGCTGTAAAGCGCGCCGGGGAAACCCCGAAAATACGACGTCTTCGGCCCCCACAGCCAACCGGTCAGGCCTGTCGGGAAGGCTCCTCCCGGGGCGTTCCTCAACCCTCAGGGCTGCAACAAGCCGGACGCGGCCTGGTGGCCTCGACTCCGGGCGATCTCGAGGGCGGTCCGCCCCTGGTGGTTGCGCAGGTCCCGGGAGGCTCCCGCCTCCAGAAGGGCCTTCACCACGGCCGGGTTTCCCTGGGCCGCGGCCTTCATCAGGGGCGTGGAACCGTCCCGGGAGGCATGATCCACGCGAGCGCCCAGCTCCAGCAGCAGCAGGACCGGACGGGACTGACCCGCCGCCGCGGCCAGGTGCAGGGGGGTCAAACCCTCGGGGGTTTCCCCATCGACGGGCACGCCGAGTTCGACCACAGTCCTCATCGCCTCCAGATGCGCGCCCCGAGCCAGAAGGTGCAGCACGCTGGCTCCGCGCATCCGGGCGCGGATATCGGCGCCTCGGGCCACCAGGAGCCTCAGGACTTCGGCGCGACGGGCCTCGTCCAGGCTGCCGATCTCGGCCACCGCGTGCAGGATGGCGTAGCCGCCCTGGCTCCGAGCGTCGGGGTCGGCCCCGGCATCCAGAAGCCGGACCATGGCCTGGAGATGCCCGTTGGTCGAGGCCCAGTCCAGGGGAGTCCGCCCCGAGCCATCCCGGGGGTCGACCGAGGCCTTGCGGGCCAGCAGGTACTCCACCACCTCGAGCCGGCCCCGGGAGGCCGCCTGATGCAGGGGCGTCTCTCCCAGATAGCCCCGCTGATCGACCGGGACTGCCTGAACCTCCACCAGTTCCCGAACCCGGGCCAGGTTTCCCGAGGCCGCCGAATCATGCACCGGTCCCGCCAGGGCCGGGAGACCGAGGGCGGAGAGCAGCAGGACCACGAGGAGGATTGGAAGGCGCATGGGGAGGACTTCGTTCCCTCGGCCGGCTCGACCTGTGCCTTCCGAAGCGTGCCGCAGGATTGCCGACCTCCCGAAGGAAGCAGGTCCGACCCCCAGAACATGTCGGTTCCCGCTTGTCGGATTCCACCCCAGGAGGACCGAATGGCAGACCACAAGACGAACGTTCCCCGCATGACCAACGCGGTCGGCGCCCCCGTGGCGGACAACACCCACATCCTGACCGCCGGCCCCCGCGGCCCGCAACTCCTCCAGGACGTCTGGTTCCTCGAGAAACTGGCCCACTTCGACCGGGAGGTGATCCCCGAGCGGCGCATGCACGCCAAGGGGAGCGGCGCTTTCGGCCACTTCACCGTGACCCACGACATCACCCGATACACCCGCGCCAGGCTCTTCTCGGAGGTGGGCAAGCAGACCCCCGTCTTCATCCGCTTCTCGACGGTGGCCGGAGAGCGCGGGGCGGCCGACGCCGAGCGGGACATCCGTGGATTCGCCATCAAGTTCTACACCGAGGAGGGCAACTGGGATCTGGTCGGCAACAACACGCCGGTCTTCTTCCTGCGCGACCCCCTGCAGTTCCCCGGACTGAACCGGGCGGTCAAGCGCGACCCCCAGACCAACCTGCGCTCCCCCCAGAACAACTGGGACTTCTGGACGCTGCTTCCCGAGGCCCTGCACCAGATCACCATCGTGATGTCCGACCGCGGCATTCCCGCCTCCTATCGGCACATGCACGGCTTCGGCAGCCACACCTACAGCATGATCAACGCCGCCAACGAGCGCGTCTGGGTGAAGTTCCACTTCAAGACCCGGCAGGGCATCAAGAACCTGACCAACGAGGAGGCCGCGGCCCTGGTCGGCAAGTGCCGCGAGACCCACCAGCGCGACCTGTTCGACGCCATCGAGCGCGGCGACTTCCCGAGCTGGACCCTCTACATCCAGGTCATGACCGAAGAGCAGGCCAGGAACCACTACGAGAACCCCTTCGACATCACCAAGGTCTGGCCTCACGGCGAGTTCCCGATGATCGAGGTGGGCGTCCTGGAGCTCAACAAGAACCCCGAGAACTATTTTGCAGATGTCGAACAGGCGGCGTTCAACCCGGCCCACGTGGTGCCCGGGGTGGGCTTCTCGCCCGACAAGCTCCTGCAGGGGCGTCTTTTCTCCTATGGCGATGCCCAGCGTTACCGTTTGGGGGTGAACCACGACCAGATCCCCGTGAACGCCCCGCGATGCCCGGTGCATTCCTACCACCGCGACGGCATGATGCGCGTGGACGGGAACCTGGGCGCCACGGTCCACTACGATCCCAACAGCGAGGGCCAGTGGACCGACAACCCCGAGTTCCGCGAGCCGCCCCTGGACCTGGAAGGCGCCGCGTGGCACTACGACCCCAAGGACGACCCGACCGACGACGTGTTCAAGGCTCCGGGCCGGCTGTACCGGCTGATGACCGAAGAGAAGCGCTCGGCGTTGATCGCCAACACCATCGCCGACATCATGCCCGTGACCGAGAACGTGAAATACCGCCACGCCTCCCAGTGCTACAACGCCGATGTGGAGTATGGGACCCGCCTGGCCGAGGGCCTGGGCCTGGACCTGGCCCACGTGAAGAAGCTGGCCGCCATGAGCCACGCCGAACGGCGTCAGGCGACGCTGAAGTAGCCTGCCCGGGCGGGCGCTGAGACGAACGAGGCCCTGCCGGAAACCCCGGCAGGGCCTCGTTCCTGGATCCGAAGTCGATTCTTCAGATGAAGAGCGTGGTGCCGGCGTTCTCGTTGGCCGCGATGTAGGCGCCCACCCCGCCGTACTCGATCCCGTCCAGAAGCTCCTCCTGCTTGATGCCCATCAGATCCATCGACATGGTGCAGGCGATGAAGGTCACGCCCAGGTCCATGGCCTTGCGCATCATGACCTCCAGCGAATCGACGTTCTTCGCCTTCATGATCCCCTGGATCATGGCCTTGCCCAGGCCGGCCATGTTCATCTGCGAGAGGCTCAACTTCGCGGCCCCCCGAGGCATCATCCAGGCGAACATCTTCTCCACCATCGTCTTGGAGACGGGAGGAGCCTGTGCCTTGCGCAGGGCGTTGAGCCCCCAGAAGGTGAAGAAGACCGTCACCCGCTTCCCCTGGGCCGCCGCCCCCTGGGCGATGACCATGGCGGCCAGGGCCTTGTCGAGATCGCCGCTGAAGAGCACAAGGGTGGCGTTCTCCTGGGTCGCGGCGGTCCCGGAAACCTCCAGGCCGGTGCGCGCTCCCTTGACGATCTCGGCGATGTGCTTGTTGCCCTCCTTGGACAGACTGGCCAAGGTATGCCCGTTGGTCCGACACCAGGACTCCACGTCCTTGACGAATCCGGGATCCGTGGTCACCACCCGCACGCGGTCCCCCTCCGAGACCTCCCGAACAGCCTGATAGGTGGCCAGGAGGGGGCCGGGGCACTGCAGGCCGATGGCATCGACCTGCCTGACCGGACCGGAAGGCTCCGGAGTCCCGGTCGGGACGGTCTGCCCGGTGACTTCATCCACCTCGACGGGAGGCTGACAGACCGCCGAGGTGCCGGGCTGATAGGCGTAGGCCTTGTAGGTCGAGTAGCCGCCCGAGACGTTGTACAGGCGGGTGAAGCCGTGCGCCTTCAGGATCAGGATCGCCAGGTAGGCCCGCAGGCCGACCTGACAGTTCACGTGGATCGGCGTGTCCTTGGGGACCTGGATCTCCCCGATCCTCTGGCGCAACTCGTCCACCTCGATGTTGACGGCCCCGGGGAAGTGACCCGTGTTGAACTCCAGCGGCGTGCGGACGTCCAGGAAGAAGGCACCCTCGGAGGCCAGACGCTCGATCTCCTGGACCCCGACCACCCCGTACTCCTTCTTGAAGACGTTCTCGGCGATGTAGCCCAGGATGTTGACCGGGTCCTTGGCGCTGGAGAAGGGGGGGGCATAGCTCAACTCCAGGTCGGCCAGGTCCTGGACCTTGGCCCCCAGCTTGATGGCCGTGGCGATCACGTCGATGCGTTTCTCGGTGCCTTGCTGACCGACCGCCTGGGCCCCCTGGATCTGGCCGGTTTCCGGGTGGAAAAGCAGCTTCAGGGCGATATTGGTGCTGCCAGGATAGTAGCCGGCATGGTTGCCTCGGTGGGCGTGGACGGCCTGGCAGGGGATCCCACGCGAGTCCAGATTCCGCTGGTTGTTCCCGGTCGAGGCCACGGTGAGATTGAAGACCTTCAGGACCGAGGTCCCCAAGGATCCCCGATACTCGACGTCGCGTCCGTGAATGATGTCGGCCACCAGGCGGGCCTGCCGATTGGCCGGCCAGGCCAGGGCGATGGCCGTGTCCTGCCCGGTCACGACGTCCTTGACCTGGATGGCGTCCCCGATGGCGTAGATGTCGGACAGCTCCTGGCCCGTCTCGGCATCCAAGGTCCGCAGCCTGGAACTGGTGACCACGTGGCCGCGAGGCCCCAGCTTCAACCCCGCCGCCTTGGCCAGGGCGTTCTCGGGAGTCACGCCGATGGACAGGATCACCAGATCGGTCGGGAGCTTCCGTCCCGACTCCAGGTGCAGGACGTGCCCCTTCTCGGTGAGGTGCGAGACCCCGTCCCCCAGGACCAGCTCGACGCCGTGGGACTCCAGCTCCTGGTGGACCATCTGGGCCATCTCGAAGTCCAACGGAGCCAGGACCTGAGGCATCTTCTCGACCAGGGTGACCTTCAGGCCTCGCTCGACGAGGTTCTCAGCCATCTCCACGCCGATGAAACCGCCTCCCACCACCACGGCGTGGCGTGGGCTGCGCTCTTCCAGGAAGCCGGTGATGGCGTCGGTGTCCGGGATGTTTCGCAGGACAAAGAGGTTATCGGCCTCCGAGATTCCCGGAATCGGAGGCTGGATCGGGCGAGCTCCGGGAGAGAGGATCAAGACGTCATAGCTCTCGGCATAGGTCTCACCGGTCTGCGTCCGGCGAACCGTGACGGTCCTGGCCTTGCGGTCGATCCCCGTCACCTCGTTGAAGTTGCGGATGTCCAGGTTGAAGCGTCGGGACATTCCCTGGACGGTCTGCACCAGCAGTTTCTGGCGATCCTGGATGATCCCGCCGATGTAGTAGGGCAGACCGCAGTTGGCGAAACTGATGTACTCGTCCCGCTCAAAGAGGACGATCCGGTCTTCCTCGCTGAGCCGACGCAGGCGCGCGGCTGCCGTGGCGCCGCCGGCCACGCCCCCGACGATGAGGATCTTCTTCATCTCAAGCTTCCTTTGAATGCATTCATGGTGGTGGCCCCCGCCTCTTCTTGGATGCTGGCCAACCCACAAAGGTTCAGAGTTCACGCTCCTCCCACCTTTCGGAAGCCAGGAAACCCGATCCGGAAGGATCCCAGGCGGTCACGGCGCACCAGGGCAGACATGTCCACTGAGGATCGCGCCCGGGCCCGCATCCTGCAGCGTCTTTTCCGAGGTCGAAGGGATGTCCACGCCCGCCGCCGGATCGGAGAAGGTTGGGACGTCGTGCCCGGACCCGTCCGCCTGGAAGACCTGCAACGACACGTTCGCGGCGAGTTGGAAATCGGCCTGTATGCCCGGCCCGGATCGCCGGACTTCGTGGTCCTGAAGGCCCCCGACCTCGAGGGGGCTCGCGCCCTCCAGGAAGCGGCCGGTCTCCGAGGAGTCCCCCTGGTACCCGCCGGCGACGGACTGCGGCTGTGGGTGCCCTTCTCAGCCCCGGTCGCGGCCCGGGCGGCCCGGGACCTGGCGGGGCACCTCCAGACAGCGGCGGGACTGCCGAGAAGCGCCTGGGAGCCGAACGCCCCCCACGTTCTGCCCCCCGCACCGAATCGGCCCGAGACCTGGAGGGCTCTCGAGAGCCTCGAACCCATGCCTCCCTGGCGTCCCGTCCGGGTCCTGGCGGAACGACTGGACCGCGAGTTCGCTCCCCTCCCCTTGTGGCGGGACACGCTCCCTCCCTCCAACCGCCCGGCCTCCCTGCATGTGGTCCTGGGTGCACACCTGGAACTGCGGGGCCCCATCCCTGCGACCCTCCACCACCTGCTGGAGCACACGCGGATGGCCCGCACCCCTCGGGGCTGGGTGCGCTGCTGGGGGCCGACCCCCTGGGGCATGGTCACGGCGCCCCAGGTCTGGCCCGACCTCCAGCACGCCTTGGATCGCCTGGGCTGCTCCTGGCGTCTGGAGGACCACCGGCTGACGGGTCCGGCACACCCGCCCCGGCGTCAGCCTGCCCTGCGCCAGGAAGAGTCCGCGCTGCTGGCCACCGTCCTGGAGCAGGACCGCTGTCGGCTGAACCTCCAACCTCCGGAAGCGGCGCGCCGGGTGGCCCTGGCGATGATCGCTTCCCGTGCCCGGCCCACCCTGCTGCTGACCGGACAGGTCCAGGTCTGGAAGGCGGAAGTCGAACGTGACCTGGCACTGCCCCAGGCGGAGATCGGAATCCTGGACGAAGAAGTCGCCCGCCTGGGCCCCCTGGTGACCGTCGCCTCCTGGTCAGCGCTGCTCAACCGGGACCTCTCTGAGCTGGCGCGCCATGTGGGCAGCCTGGTCCTGGAGCCGGGAGTCGACCTGTCCGGCCCGGCGGTCATCGATGTGGTCCGCCAGTTCCCGGCGCGCTGGGCATTGACCCTGGAGCCGACGAACTGGAGCGCCTCGCCGGCCATGCGCCAGGCCTGGCTGGGCGACCGGATCCAGATGCCGCCCCGGGAACTGCGAGCGGTTCCGGTCCGCCCGGAGGTGGAGGCCGTGGCTTCGGTCGCCGCGAGGCGCAGGCGCCCCCGCCGGTCGGCCGACTCTTCCGAGCAGTTGCTGTTGTTCGAGTAGGAGCCCACCAGGGCTCGAACCCGCCCTCGGTGAAGGACCGAAACCAAAGGAGCGATGACGATGCCGCGCAACGCAAGTATCCTGCTCGGGGCCGGTTGGAGCCTGATCCTGATCGGCCTGGGCCTGGCCCTCTACGACTTCCTGGCCTACGACACGACGGTCCAGGCCCAGGGGCTGGCCTCGATCGTCAGCGAGATGGTCCAAGGCAACCGGGTCCACAACCAGGGGCTGATGAACAACCGACTCGTCGGGGTGGTCCTGGGGACCGGCCTGGCCCTGCTGGGCGGAATGCTGCTGGTGCTCCAGGGTCTCAGCGAGTCCGCCTCCAGCCAGCACCGGATGGTGGTCCTGCTGACGGTCCTGGCCAACAAGCAGGGGGCCAACCAGCAGGATCTCGAGAACGCCCTGGGGAGGTAGGACCTCGCTACTCGGCCGGCCGCACCCGGTTGCGCTGGCGATCCTCGAATCTCTGGAAGGCCAGGCCCACCAACCGGTCCAGCAGCTCGGCGAAGGGCACCCCGCTGGCTTCCCAGAGTCGGGCGAACATCGAGATCGGGGTGAAGCCGGGCATGGTGTTCACCTCGCTGATCCAGATCCGCCCTTCCGAGTCCATCAGGAAGTCGACCCGGGCCAGTCCATTCAGGTCCAGGACCTTCCAGGCTTGAGCCGCCAGATGGCGAGCGTGCTCGGTCTCGACCGAGGTCAGCGGAGCGGGAATCGCCGGGGGCGGATTCTCGTGGGTGAAGTACTTCGTCTGGTAGTCGTAGAAAGGCCCGCAGTGGCGGATCTCCCCCACCACCGAGACCTCGGGGACGTCGTTGCCGATCACCCCGATCTCCAGCTCCCGAGGTGTCTCCACGGCCTTCTCGACCAGAATCTTGCGATCGAACTCTGCCGCGTGGTGCAGGGCAGCCAGCAGCTCCTCGGGCGTGCGCGCCCGTCGGATGCCCACGCTGGACCCCAGGTTGGCGGGCTTCACGAAGCAGGGAAGACCAGGATGCTCCAGACAATCCGCGAGAACGGCCTCCGGCTCCAGGCCCAGGCGCTGGCGCAGCACCACCCGGTCCGGCAGCACGGGCAGGCCGGCGGCCCGCAGCAGACCCTTCATGAGGGCTTTGTCCATCCCCACGGCCGATCCCGAGACGCCTGCCCCCACGTAGGGCAGGCTGGCCATCTCCAGCAGGCCCTGAACCGTGCCGTCCTCCCCGTAGGTGCCGTGGAGGATCGGGAAGACCACGTCCAGGCCCACGAACTCGGGAGTCGTCCCATCAGCACCTTCGCCGCTGGAGACCAGGGTCCGCTCACCCGCGCCGGGGCACAACGCCAAGGCACCGCGCAGACCCTCGGCACGACCCGCCTCCAGGGCGGACCGAGAGGAACCGGGCGAGAGCCAGCGGCCCTCGCGGGTGATGGCCAGGGGGATCACCTGATAACGCCGGGGGTCCAGACCGGCCAGGATGGCCCGGGCCGAAAGCACGCTGATCTCGTGTTCGGCGGAGCGGCCACCGAAGAGGAGGCCGAGGCGAATCTTGCTGCTCATGGGCCGAGCATTCGCAACCGGTGCGCGGGAGCCTGCCCCTTCGCCCACACAGGAGCCGGGCCAGTCCCCGCGAAGCCCGGGGCCGATTCCGTCCCCCTGGAGGCCTGACCATGTCCCGATCGATCCTGGTGGCCGTCGCCTGGCCCTACGCCAATGGCCCACTGCACCTGGGGCATGTGGCCGGCTGTTACCTGCCGGCCGACGAGTTTGCCCGCTACCACCGGATGAAGGGGGACCGGGTCCTGATGGTCTCGGGCACCGACCAGCACGGCACCCCCATCACGGTCCGCGCGCAGTCCGAAGGGATCACCCCGGTGGAGGTCGCCGAACGCTACCACCGGATGATCGTCGATTCCTTCGACCGCCTCGGCATCCGCTGGGAACTCTTCACCAGCACCCACACCGAGAACCACCGGCAGGTGGTCCAGGACCTCTTCCTGGATCTGTACCGCAAGGGACTCATCGTCCTCCAGCCCCAGACGCAGCTCTACTGTCCCCAGGAAGAGCGCTTCCTGCCCGACCGCTACGTCGAGGGGCGATGCCCCCACTGCGGGCACGAGAAGGCTCGAGGCGACCAGTGCGAGGCCTGCGGCAGAACCCTGGACCCCGAGGATCTGGGCAGTCCCCGCTGCAAGACATGCGGAAGCACGCCCGCTCCCCGCCAGACCGAGCACTTCTTCTTCCGCTGGTCGGCCTTCAACGACCGCCTGGCGGAATGGCTTTCGGACAAGCCCAACTGGCGCCCGAACGTGGTGAACTTCTCGCGCCGCTACCTGCAGGAAGGCCTCCGGGACTCCGCCATCTCGCGCGACATCGACTGGGGCATCCCCGTCCCCGTCGAGGGCTATGAGGGCAAGCGCATCTACGTCTGGTGGGAGGCCGTGATCGGCTACCTCTCGGCCAGCATCGAGTGGGCCACCCGCCAGGGCCGGCCCGAAGCATGGAAGGACTGGTGGGAGGACCCCGAGGCCCGCACCTTCTACTTCATCGGCAAGGACAACATCCCGTTCCACTCGATCCGCTGGCCGGCGGTCCTGATGGGCCGCGGTGGGCTGAACCTGCCCGACGACGTCCCCGCCAACGAATTCCTGAACCTGGAGGGTCGCAAGTTCTCGACCTCCGAGAACTGGGCCGTCTGGACCAACGACTTCCTGGACCGCTACGACCCCGACCCGTTGCGCTACATCCTGACCGCCGCCGCTCCGGAAGGCTCCGACACCGACTTCTCCTGGAGCGAGTTCCACCGGCGCAACAACGACGAGCTGGTCGGCTGGTGGGGCAACCTGGTCCACCGCAGCATGACCTTCACGGCCAAGCACTTCGAAGGACGGATCCCGGTCGCCCACGAGACCCCCGAGGACCAGGCCATCCTGGATCAGGCCCGCCAGGCCTTCGAAAGGATCGGCGGCCTCCTGGAGGCCTGCCAGTTCAAGGCCGCCCTGGCCGAGGCCATGGAGCTGGCCCGGGAAGGAAACCGCTACTTCGACACCCAGGCGCCCTGGAAGCTGGTCAAGACCGACAAGGACCGGGCCGGAACGGTCATGGCCACCATGGTGCGCCTGATCGCTGCCCTGCGGGTGCTCCTGACTCCGTTCCTGCCCAACAGCAGCGGGGTCCTGCACTCCGTGCTGGGACTCTCCGGCGACCCCGAGGCAGGCCCCTGGGCCATGCCGGAACTCCCTGAAGGGCACGTCCTGGGCGAGCCCCGCCCCCTCTTCAAGAAGCTCGACGAGAGCCTCATCGAAGAGGAGCGGGCCCGCCTGGGCTGAGAACCGCGGGAGGGCGCTACTTCTTCAGGGTCGAGATGTCGATCACGAAGCGGTAGCGCACGTCCGAAGCCAGAACCCGCTCGAAGGCCTCATTGATCTTCTGGGCCGGGATCAGCTCGATCCGCGGGGCGATCCCGTGCTCGGCACAGAAATCCAGGACCTCCTGGGTCTCGCGGATGCCGCCGATCAGGGAACCGGCGAAGGACCGACGCTTCATCAGAAGCGAGAAGACCTGGACAGCCAGGGGCTCGGAGGGCGCTCCGACGTTCACCAGCGTCCCATCCACGGCCAGAAGCGAGAGATACGCGTTCAGGTCGAGTCGGGCGCTGACGGTGTTCAGGATCAGGTCAAAGGTGTTCACCAGCTTCTTGAAGGTCTCCGGATCGCTGGTGGCGTGGTAGTGGTCGGCCCCCAGGCTCAGGCCATCCTGCATCTTGTTGAGGGTCTGGGACAGGACCGTCACCTCGGCGCCCATGGCATGCGCCAGTTGCACCGCCATGTGGCCCAGGCCTCCCATCCCGACGATGGCGACCTTCTTGCCCGGGCCCGCACCCCAGTGACGCAAAGGCGAATAGGTCGTGATCCCCGCGCACAGGATCGGCGCGGCCACGGACAGGTCCAGCCCATCCGGAATCCGCACCGCGAAGTCCTCGGGCACCACCAGATGGGTGGAATAGCCCCCATGGGTGAGTTCGCCGTCGCGGTCCACGCTGCCGTAGGTCATGGTGGCGCCGTGATGACAGTACTGTTCCTCGCCCTTCTGGCAGGAGGGGCAGGTGCGACAGGAGTCCACCATGCAGCCCACTCCCACCCGGTCGCCCACGGCGTGGCGGGTCACCTCGTCCCCCACGGCCGCCACCACCCCGGCGATCTCATGGCCAGGCGCCACGGGGTAGGTCACGCCCCCCCAATCCCCGCGGACGTGGTGGATGTCGGAATGGCAGACACCGCAGTACTTGATGTCGATCAGGATGTCGTGAGGACCGACCTCGCGACGGGAGATGGTGAGCGGCCCCAGCGGGTCGGTGGCCGAGAAGGCGGCGTAGGCGTGAACGTCGTGCATGGTTCCTCCAGGTCAAGATGGCCTCGGGGCTGCTCAGGGCGGGCGCTCCCGGGCAAGACATGGTTCGGCCTGGACTCCGCCTTCCTGCTGAACCGCCCGGCGGCCGGGAATGAAAGAAGGCCCACCCGCAAGGGGTGGGCCTTCTTCAGCGAACCGACGCGCGCTGGACCAGAAAGCCTATCCGCCAGCAGCCTGGCTGGCCGCCACCTGCTGCTCGAACATCATCTGCTGGACCCGCGGATCGGAGAGCAGGGCCGTCTGGAGCTCGACCAGCTCGCTGTAGACCGGTCCGGCGGAGGGGTGGGTCTTGAGCCCCTCCTCCACCTTGAGGTACTCGGCCGCCTCGGCGCCCTCCGGGTCCTGGATGGCCGAAGGCATCAACTCCTGCATCTGCTGGAGGGTTCCGGCGATGCTGGGATCGGCCATCAACTGAGCCTGGAGTTCCTGGACCCGGGCGCTGATCTGCTGGATCTGCTCATCGTTCAGGCTGGGCGGGGCCTGCGAGGCGGCCGGCGCCTCCGGGGCAGCGGTCGCCTGCTGCGGAGCCGCGGCGGTGGCGGGCATCGCCGGGGGGGCCGGAGGCGCAGCCTCCTTGGCAGCCTTCACCTCCGGCGAGCCCGAAGGCACCACCTGCGGCTGGTCTGCCGTGCCCGAAGCGGCCTGGTTGGCGGCCGGCTTGTCCTTGGCAAAGATGTTCTTGAACTTCTCGGCGATCTTCCCGCCGATGGCCTTGAGGGCCCCGCGCATCCCGAAGACCATCGAGCCCAGCCCCAGAGCCACCGCGCCGACCGCCACGACGGCCGGAGCGCCCAGGGCGGCGGCGATCATCGCCCCGCTGGAGACGATGCTGATGCCGCTCATGATCGCCTTGTCCCGGGCGCCCTTGACGATCTCGTCGATGGGAACATCGCGGACACCGGCCACCATCTTGCCTTCTTCGTTGCGGACCGGCACCTGCATGGGGATGCTCTCGGTGCCCTTGGCCTTCAATCCCTCATAGAAGTGCTTGGCGTCCAGGGCCTCCTTCAACTGGTCGGCCCCCGTCAACAGGCCGATGGCCCCGCCGATCCCGGCCATTTGACCCGCCATGGCCGCCGGGATCCCCCAGGACCCCCAGCCCGCCAGGCTGTAGACTCCGACGCTGCCGGCCATCTGCCCCAACCCATTGACCACGCTCTTGCCGCGGGCGACCTTCAGGCCTGCCGGCGAGTCGCCGACCTTGGGAAGCATGCCCTCGGGCAGGGTCTCTTCCTTGATCTGGCCAACCAGCTTCTGGACCTCGGCCTGGTTGGTGATGATGGCATCCTTGGGAAGCAACTGGACCTCGAAGTCGTCGATGGGCATCCGACCCGTCTTGGGATCGACGACCAGCATGTCCCCGGGGACCTGCAGCGGAACGTTGACCTCCGTCATCCCCTTGGTCTGGGGTGAGACGGCCGGATTGCTCTGAATGTTCATCGGTCAACTCCTGGGCGTGGGATCCCTGGACGGCGTCCCCCCGAAAGGAGCCACCACCGCAGCGTGGTATACGACAAGACCATATTAGTCCGAGGCACGGCCTGCAGCAACAAAGAGATGTTGCTGGCATGTAAAACGAGGCCGTCCCCCGACCATTGGAGGTTCCGTGACCGATCCCGAGATGACCGGACAGACCGCCGAGAAGCGCCTGGAGGAGGCCGGCGAGGAGTTGGGCCGCGTGCTGGCTGCCCTCCCGCCCGAGGTCAAGGCGATGGTGCGCGAGATCAAGCAGAACGTCGAACTGGAATTCGAAGAACAGCGCAAACAGGGGAACTACATGGATCGCTCGGTCTTCTTTGCCGCGGCCCTGATCGGGCACGAAGACCTCCGCGACGAGAACCTGATCCGTGCGGCTGCCAACTACGTGGACGCCGACCACGCCTACATGAAGGCCCAGCAGGCCTGATCCTCGCCGGGTCTGGCTATTCTGCCTCGCGCAGGCGGGCCGCCAGGCCCGGCAGGACCCAAACCCGCAGCACCGACTCTCCGATCCCGACCCGGGTCCCCGACTTGACGGGTGTGGCCTCGGTGACCTGGCGGCGACCCAGGCGGGTGCCGTTGTGGCTCTGAAGGTCCTCCAGGACCACCTTGCCGTCCTCGGTCACGTGCAGTTTCAAGTGCAGGCGGGACAACCCCGGGTCCACCAGGCGAATATCCGACTCCGGTCCGCGGCCGATCACCACGCCCTCACAGGAAATGCCCCAGAGCCCACCCCCGGCGGGTCCCTCCACCCCTTCCACCATGCCCAGGGCGGGGATGCCGCGGCTGTCGGTCCAGCGAACCTCGACGTCCTCCAAGCCCGCCTCCGGGCCGACCGAACGCACCTCGAAGGGCCCCAATGTGCGGAATCCCCGTTGCTGCATCTCGGTGGACACCAGGCGCAGCACCTCTTCGGCAAATCCCTCGGGGACCTCCGCCAGGTCCGGGAAGGGAACCAGCACCAGGTTCGGTACCAGGGTCATGCTGCCGCAGCGCCGGCGACTGTCCAGGAGGGTCCGCACTGCGGCCCGCGAGGCCTCCAGAGCGTGCATCTGCACCCCAGGACTGCCCTCCAGTCGCTCTTCAAGCACCCGTTCCAGACTCCGCAGCCAACCCATGGCATCAACCTCCCGCGCTGAATGCAGGCGTGTTCTCAGCCCGAGGCGCAGCGCCGACGTGTCGGCGAATCTCCCGGAGCCGGAGTTGCCCGCAGGCAGCGTCGATATCGGAGCCCTTCTCGCGGCGCACCGTGCAGCGCAGTCCTCCCTGCTGGACTCGCTCCTGGAAGGCCCGCACCCGAATCTTCGAGCTCCGACGGAAGGACGGATGGTCGACGGGGTTCCAGGGGATCAGATTGACCAGGGAGCGCAGGCCGCCCAGCAGCTCGACCAGGCGGTCCGCCTCCTCCAACGAGTCATTGACCCCATCCAACATGACGTATTCAAAGGTCATCCGGCGCCCCGTGGCCGCCTGATACTCCCGACAGGAGGCCAGGAGTTCGGCCAGGTTCCAGCGCCGGTTGACGGGCATGAGCCGATCCCGGAGTTCATCGCGGGTGGCATGCAGCGAGATGGCCAGCTTCAGGGGCAGCCTCTTCTCGGCCAGACGGCGGATGGCGGGGACCACGCCGGAGGTCGAGATGGCGATGTGGCGCATCCCGATCCCCAGACCGTCCCCATGATTGAGGATGCGGATGGCCCGCAGAAGGTTCCGGAAGTTGTGCAGGGGCTCGCCGATGCCCATGAACACGACATTGGCCACCCGCTCGCCGCGCGCATCGACCCGGCGCTGGATCGCCAGGACCTGGTCCACCATCTCCCAGGCCTGGAGGTTGCGTACCAGGCCCAGCTTGCCTGAGGCGCAGAACTCGCAACCCATCGCACAGCCGACCTGGCTGGACAGGCAGACGGCCAGGCGCCCCGGTCCGAGGTGTTCGAGATACCGCATGCGCACGCTCTCGATGGGGTTGCCGTCGGGCAGGGTGAACAGGAACTTGGTGGTGTCCTGCAGGGACTCCTGAGGAGAGGCCAGATGCAGCGAGGGCAGGACCGCCACCGCCTCCAGGAGCTCGCGGAAGGCTCGCGACAGATCGGTCATGTCAGCGAACGCGCCGACCCTGCGGACGTACAGCCAGCGAATCAGTTGCCGCGCCCGGTAGGGTGACTGCCCCAGGAGACGAACGAAGGCCTCCAACTCGGAGGGCAGCAGATCCTTGAGGTTCACCTTCCCCTCGTGAAGGTGATCGGGAAATGCGCGGGCCAATTCCTCTGGACAGCCGACCATCAGAAGAGGTCCATCCCCGCGATTTGCCAGGATCCCTCCACCGGGCGCATCACGAAGCGGCCCAGGCGCAGGCGGATGGTGGCCGAGGTGCCGTCGGTATCCTCGAAGGTCATGGCCTCGGTGCCGATGATGGGGACGCTGGAGAGGACCTCCACCGTCCCATCCGGAAGGGCCTTGAACTCCGCAAAGCCGGACTGGAAGTCCTGCAGATGGTAGTCCTCGTGGCGGAAGATGTCCTCGTGGAAGGCCCGGAAGGCGTCCCGAATTTCCTCCGCCGCCCCTTCCTTCTCGGGATGACGGGCCTGATACTCTTGAGCCGTCGCCTCGATGGCCAGATGGATTCGCCCCAGCACGGCCTCCAGGTCTCGGGCCTGGTAGGCCGCGTGAAGACCTTCAAGGACCTCCAGGATGGCTGCCTGCTGCTCTGAAGAGACCTCCAGGGCCTCAGGCGACGTCGACGCGTCCGACGAAGAGCCCGGCGAAGCGACTGGAGCCGGTTCATCATGCCGGTCGCAACCGGCGACAAGCAGGAACGCGGCAAGCAGGGCCACGGCACAGCGGAGAAGCATGGAGATTCCTTTCCAGGGCATCGGGACCCGCACAAGGGCCCGGGGTGATTATACCACCGGGAGCAAGCCGACCCGATGCCCTGGGAGCTGAGCGGCCTCAGTTCGAGCCGAAGCGCTCTCCGGGCCGCAGGCCGCGCCCCTGGACGAAGGCCCAGCCGTCCATCCAACCCTTCCCGGCAGGCTTGAGCTCCTTCAAGAGGACAGCTCCCTGCCCGGTGGCCACCACCGGGCCCTTCCCCTTCTCGAGGCGCAACACGGTCCCAGGCGGGCCCTGAAGATCGGGCTGGACATCGGCACGCCCCAGCTTCACGGGCTGGTCGCGCCAGAAGGTCAGGGCTGCCGGTTCGTGGGCCAGGGCACGGAGGAAGTCTCGGACCCTGGAGGCGGGAAGAGCCCAATCCAAGACCAGGTCTCCCTTGCGCAGGGGTCGGGTGTAGTCGGCCTCTGAAGGCTGAGGTCGGCGGACCAGGTTTCCGGCCTGCAGTCCGCGCACGGTCTCCACCAGCACCCGGGCCCCTTCCCGGGCCAGACGGGCCGAGAGCTCCTGCCCCGTCTCCTCCGGGTCGATCGGGACGCTCACCTGCATCAGCAGATCCCCGGTGTCGTAGCCCTCGTCCATCAAGAAGGTCGTCACGCCGGTCTGGGCGTCTCCGTTCATCAGGGCCGCCTGGATGGGAATGGCGCCTCGATAGCGCGGCAGAAGGGAGGGGTGCAGGTTGACGCAGCCCAGGCGCGGCAGGTCCAGGATGGCGGGTGGGATCAGCCTGGAGTAGGCGGCCACCAGGATGACGTCGGGAGCCAGGCCGGAGAGTGCCTCCAGGAACCCGGCCTCGCGAACCCGCACCGGCTGCAGGACCTGCAGACCCAGCTCCAGCGCTCGGGCCTTGACGGGAGTCGGCGTCACCTTCAGGCCTCGGCCACGGGGGCGGTCGGGCTGACTGACGACGGCGCAGACGTCAAAAGCCGCGACCAGGCCCTCCAGGGAGGGGACCGCGAACTCCGGGGTGCCCATGAACACGACGCGCATCCGAGCCTCCAGACAGGGGATGCCGGCGCCTTCGCCTCCTGCCGCCAGGGCCCTGCCCGCCGGAGGAACGCGTCAGGCCGAGCGCGCGGTCTGAGCCCGCGGGGCGCCTTCCTCGAGGTCTTCAGCAGGCTCCTCAGGCTCGTCCTCGGTCGTCACCGGGCGGATATCGCTGGCTTTGTCGACGAAGAGGACCCCATCGAGGTGGTCCACCTCGTGTTGAAAGGCCCGGGCCAGGAAGCCCTCGGCCTGCAGTTTAAGGGGACGCCCCTGCTCGTCCAGGCCTCGGACGGAAATCCGCAGGGAACGCCAGACGTCGCCCACGACTCCGGGGATCGAAAGACACCCTTCGGTGGCCAGTTCCTCCTCGTCGCCCAGGAGGGTCAGCTTGGGGTTGACCACGCGGATCGGTCCCTCCCCGATGTCGACCACGATGACCCTCTGGGAGATGCCCACCTGAGGCGCCGCCAGGCCGACTCCCTGGGAGGCGTACATGGTCTCGAGCATGTCGTCCAGCAGTCTCTGGATCCGCGCGTCAACCTGGCTGACGGGGCGCGCCTTCCGGCGCAGGACGGGATCAGGAACGAACTTGATATCCAAGGTGGCCAAAGCCTACCTCCCTCCGCCGTCCTGGCCTTCCGGAGCGGCTTCCTCTTCGGGATCCGTCTGGAGCTGGTGCTCAACGACCACCTTCGGGTTGACCTGGATCCGGTTGTAATTGTACCAGACGGGAGGCTCGGGCGTGAAGTCGACCTGCGCTCCGGGCCGCATCAGGCCGATGGGATGGACCCACTCGTGGACCACCTCGTTGGCCAGGTTCATCAGGCGCAGACGCAGCGTCACCTTCTCCAGGGGCTTGTCTGAACCGTTCCGGATGCTGGTCGAGGTCCGAACCTCGCCCACGAAACTGGTCCCGGGAGTCGTGCTGTCCGAGAAGTCGGTCTTGAGAATCTGGATCGGTGAGAGCCGATTGGTGCCGTCGGTCTCGACCATCCCGGGCTTGTCCGAAGAAGTCGAGGCGGGCTTGCCGGAATCGGCTGCCGTCGTTCCCCCAGAGGCGACCGGCGCGTCGGAGGCTGCGGGCGTCGCGCGGACCTGGATCCGAGAGACCGGGACGTTGAGGTCCGCGATGCCCAGGGCCGGGGTGGGGCGGTACGAGAGGTCCATGACCCGGGCCAGGTCGACCAGGGACACGAAGGAGCGACCCTGCACCTCGACCAGGGACAGGGCCAGGGGCTTTCCATCCAGGCAGGGCTGCAGACCGGATCCCGTCAAAACGGGGCCGCCGCCAGACCTGCGGGAAATCTCCACGCGGGTTCCGTCGACGGTCCACGAGTATCCGATGGCCTGCAGGAGGGAACCCAACTCTGCGTGGAGTTGACCACCCCGGGTCAGGGTGGCTCCCTGGAAGGGGCGATTCTTGACGTACAGTTCCAGGTCTGCGGCCTGGACCGCCGAGCTGACGACGAGGAGCGCCAGGCCCATGACCAGGGCTCGAAGTTTCCAGTTCATTGAATCCCTCCTCATACTTCCCCTTGCGGTGAAAGACCGTGAAGAGGGAAGAAGTTTCCCTCCAGGTCCCCGACCCGGCTACATCAGGCTCTGGGGGTCCGGATCCGCAAGGATCTGGAGATCCGGGCCCTCCGGCGGCCGCAGATAGTTCCGCACTCCGTCCATCAGTTCCTGCACTTTCGAGCCCTTCAACAGCAGGTGCCAGCGATGACGCCCGCGCACGCGCTCCACGGGGCAGGGTGCCGGCCCCACCACCCGGGCATGGCGCAGACGGGCCGAGAGGAGACTCCCGATCCGGGTGGCCTCCGCCTCCACCCGATCCGGATCGGGGTGGCTGACCAGCAGGCGGACCAGGCGACAGAAAGGCGGGTAGCCGGCCTCCCTGCGGATGTCCAACTCGCTGCGAGACATGGCCGCATAATCGTGTGTCGCGGCAGCCACCAGACACGGGTGTTCGGGGTCCATGGCCTGGAGGAGGACCTCGCCGGGACGGTCTCCCCGACCGGCCCGACCGGCCACCTGGGCCAGCAACTGGAAGGTGCGCTCGGCGGCGCGGAAATCCGGCATGTGCAGCTCGGCATCGGCCCGCACCACCCCCACCAGCGTGACCGAAGGGAAGTCCAGGCCCTTGGCGATCATGCGGGTGCCCACCAGGACCCGGGCCTGCCCGCTCCCGAAGCGCTCGAGAAGCCGCCGGTGAGCCCCCGTCCCGGCGGTCGTGTCGCTGTCCATCCGCACCACCGGAACGCCGGGAACCAGCTCCTGGACCTCCGCCTCCAGACGCTCGGTCCCGGCCCCCCCGGTGCGGAAGCGATGTCCCTGGCAGGCGGGACAGGTCTCGGGAGGAGGCTCCTGATGCAGGCAGTAGTGGCAGCGCACCAGCCCCCGGGCGCGATGCCAGGTCAGGGAGATGCTGCACTCCGGACAGGTCGGCACGAAGCCACACTCCTGACACTGAAGGAAGCTGGCGAAGCCCCGCCGATTCAGGAGCAGCACCACCTGCTCGTCCTGGGCGATCCGGTCGCGAAGAGCCTCCCCCAACTCGGGAGACAGGAGGCGCCCCTTGCGCAGGTGCCGGCGCATGTCCACGATCCGCACCGTCGGAAGCGGTCGTCCTCCAGGCCTCCCCGGCAGCTCGATCAGGCGGAATCGCCCCTGGCGGGCCAGGTGATAGGATTCCAGGGAAGGCGTTGCACTGCCCAGCACCACCGCGGCCCCGTGGCGGGCGGCCCTCTGGAAGGCCACCTGGCGGGCATGGTAGCGTGGGGCTCCTTCCTGTTTGTAGGAGGTCTCGTGCTCTTCGTCGACCACGAAAAGGCCCGGTCGGTCCAGGGGCGCAAAGACCGCCGAGCGTGTCCCCAAGGCCACGTTCAGCTCGCCCCGACGAAGGCTCCACCATTGCTCGCGGCGTTCGGGGTCGGCCAGGCCCGAGTGCAGCACTCCCACGGTGCCCCCCAGACGCCCTCGATAGCGTTCGACGGCTTGAGGAGTCAGGGCCAGTTCGGGCACCAGGACCACGGCTTGACGGCCCTCATCCAGAACCTCCCGGACGGCCCTCAGATAGACCTCCGTCTTCCCGCTTCCGGTCACCCCATGCAGAAGGACCGTCCCCCCCGTAGCCCGAGCCTCCCGAATCACTTCCAGGGCCAGTTGCTGAGCGTGATTCGGGGCAATCTCGGGGTAGGCTTGAACCGGCTCCACGCAGGGCAGGGCCCGCGGCCGAGACCCACGCGTCGCCGTCCGGGCTGCGCGGGCCCGCCGAAGAACCGGGCCGGGGATCGCGGTCTGCAAGGCCTCCAGCCAGGTGCAGCCGTAAAAGCGGCGCATCCAGTCCGCCAGGTGCAGGAGGTCCTGTCCCCAGAAGGGGGTCGGGTCCAAGACTCGCAGGATCGGCCGCAGGCGATGGGATGAAGCCTCGGGGTCGGGATCCGCGACGATTTCCAGCACGAACCCCACCAGACACCGGGGCCCGAAGGGAACCTCGACGGTGCTCCCGACCTGAACCTCCCCGTGCAGCGCGTCGGGGATGCCGTAGGTGAAGGGGCGATTCAGGGCCCGCGCGGTGACCTCCACCACGACCCGCGCGTACAGGCCGTAGGAAGCCGGCTCGTGGGCAGCCTCAGCCCTCGTCGGGAGCCACCAGGAAGGCCTGGTTGAAGCCATCCTTCTTCAGCGTGTCCAGGAGGGCCTGGGCGCCCTGCCGGTCCGCCGAGGAGCCGACGTAGACCCGGAAGAGGTTCACCCCATTGCGGGTGGAGTGGTCGATCCGGGAGTCGTGCCCCTTGGCCTTGAGCTGGCTCACCAGCTCCTGGGCGTTGGCCAGGGCGGCAAACGAACCCACCTGGACCCGCCAGGTGGTCACCCGCGGGGCCGAAGCGGGAGTGCGGACCACCACGGGGGCGGAGGGGGCGGTGGTGGAGGTGTCCCCGGCCGGGGTGCGGATGGCTGCCGGGCGGATCGGCTGGGCAGCCCCGCTCGACGGGGAGGGAGAAGCGGCTGGCGACGGAGAGGCCGACGGCGACGGAGAGGTCGATGGCGACGGCGAGGCCTTGGGAGAGGGGGGCGAGGTCGGCTCGGAGTCCGGCTCGGGCTCAACCGCCTGCACCGGCGTGTCGGGGGCCAGCATCTCTTCGGCACGGGACAGCACATCCTCCGCCGAGCGCCGGGCGCGGACGATCCGGTCCAGGCGGTAGACCACCTTGCGGGGCAGGCGTTCCTCGAGCTCGACGATGCCCACGAAGAGCAGGTCCTCCGCCAGGATGTTCAAGCGCTTCTCGCAGTATTGCCGCTCCCGTGGCTGGTTGAAGTGATAGGAATAGACCTGCAGGGTCCGGGCATGAGGGAATCGATCCCCGGGCTTCCCGGCTTCGGCCTTGGCGGTGAGCAGACGGGTCATCTCGGCGATCAGGGCCTTCTCCTCGCGGAGCATGGCGGCGTTGCCCTCGTCCCCGACGATCAGGATCGCCAGGTTGGGAGCTCCCTCCCGGGTCTTCTCTTCGGCTCGAAGTCCGACCGACGACGCCAACAAAGCCAAACCCAGGCCGATCACGAGGGCCAGCAACCGATACCCCATCTGCAAAGAACCATACCTCCCGCCGTCTCGGGCGATCCTCGACCGCCCTGCTGCCTCCCTCCCGGCCCAGGACAGCGTCCAGGCGACCGGTGGGAAGAGGGAAAATTCCGGGCCCTGGCCGGGAGTCCTGCCGGGGAACGGCTCGGCCGCGTTCCTACCCCTGGACCGACGCCAGCCGGCTGGCCATCTTGCGCAGGCGGGGAACCTCGTCCTCCGGGGCCAGCTCCAGAGCCCTCTCGAAGGCTGCGGCGGCCTCGTCCATCTGCACCAGGCTGGCGCAGGCCTTGCCCAGATCCGCGTGGATCCTCCAGTCGTGCTGCATGGTCTCCAGCGCCTTGCGGTAGGACCAGGCGGCCTCGGCAAAGAGATCCTGACGAAACTGGACCCGGCCGGTCAACCACAGGAAGTAGCCCTCCTGGTCGGGGAAGATCCGGGCCGCGCGATGGAAGACATCCACCGCGTCCTGGAACCGTCCCGCCTTGCGCAGCACCCGCCCCAGCTCCTCGTGCAGGTCGGGACGGCGCGGGTTGTCCTGCAGGGCCTCCTGCATCAGGGTCACGGCGTTGCCCCAGTGCCCCTGCAACCCCTGGATCCGGGCCTGGGTGATCTTCAACTCGCAGTTCCGGGGCTCGGCCTGCAAGGCCCGGTCCAGCCAACGCTGAGCCTTGGCGTAATCCTTGCGGACCAGGGCGACCTCGGCCAGGCCGTGAAGCGCCCGGGCATCCCTGGGATTGCGCTGGAGCGCGGCCTGGAAGACCTCTGCCGCTCGCGCAGGGTTGTTGTTGGCCAGGTAGGAGCGGCCCATGTCCACGTAGGCCTCGCCCAGCATCCGGGTCTTCTCCTGATTGCCGACCCGGGCCAGGAACTTGCGGAAGGACTCGACGGCCCGTTCATGCCGACCGGCCTGGGCGTAGGCCCGGGCCATCGAGAGGTGCAGCAGGTACAGGTCCGGGTCCAGGTCCAGGGCCCGCTCGTACTCGGCGATGGCGAGGTTGGTCAGGCCCTGTCGGGCCAGCGCCTGACCCAGCATCCCGTGGGCCTGGGCATCGGCCGGAGCCAGCTCCAGGCTGCGCTTGAGGTCGCGGACGGCCTCCTCGTATTCTCCCTGCTCGACGTGCAGCATGCCCAGGGCCTTGGGATAGCTGGCGTTGGTGTAGTCCAGGCGGGAGGCCTTGGACAACTCGTGGATGGCCGAGGGGAGCTGCCCCGAGCAGTAGTAGGCCATGGCCAGGTCTTCGCGGAACTCGGGATTCACCGGGTGCAGCTCGACGGCCTTGCGATAGGCCTGGACCGACTGCTCGTCGTAGCGTTTCTTGAGGTAGATCCGCCCCAGCCGATGGTGCAGCTCGGCGCTGGCGGGGTCCAGCTTGACGACCTCTTCGAAATGGCTCAGGGCGTCGTCGAGTCGACCCGAGCGCATATGCAGCTCGCCCAACTGACGATGGATCTGCAGGTCCTGGGGATGGAACTGCAGGGCCTGGTCCAGACGGCGGACGGCCTCGGCGGAGTTGCCGTGGCGTTCCAGGAGCTGGGCCAGGCGCAGCGAGGCGTCCCGGTTGCCCCGGTCCAGCTCCAGCGCCTCCTGCAGCTCCTGGGCGGCCAGGTGGTCCTGGTTCTGGGCCTGGTAGACGGCCGCCAGGTCGGCCCGCAGCGAGGCATCCCGCTCATCCAGTTGGATGGCCATCCGCAGGGCCTGCTGGGCGTGGCTGTAGTGCCGCCGGCGGGCGTAGAGCCGAGCCAGCAGGCTGTGGGTGTGGGGGTCGCGGGGGTCCAGCAGGCAGGCCTGCTCGAGGAAGGGGATCGCCTCGTCCAGGCGATCCGAAGCCGCCAGGATCAGGCCCAACTGCCGGTTGGCCTCGAGGTGCTCGGGCTGGTGGGCAATCGCCTGAAGGTACTGGTCGATCGCCGCGTCCAGGCGCCCATGTTCGTGGTAGAGGAAGGCCAGGCGGCAGCGGGTGTTGGCGTCTGCCGGGTCGCGATCCAGGGCCCCGTGCAGGGTCGAGATGACCTGCTCGGGCTGGTCGGTCCTCTGGAAGAAGTCGGCCAGGCCCAGGTAGGGGTCGGCGCTGTCCTCCATCAGCTCGACGGCCCTCTCCAGGCTCTCGCGGGCCCGCCCGAACTCCTCGGTCTCCAGGTAGGCCCGCCCCAGGTACAGGTGGGCCTCTCCCATGTCCTCGTCTCGCGACAGGGCCTGGAGGAACTCGAAGATGGCCTCCTTGTAGCGGCCGTTGCGGTACAGGCTGAGGCCGGACTCCATGTGGGTCCGGGCCTCGCGATCCACGACGAAGTGCGAGGGGGACAGGACCTCTCCGCACTCGGCACAGAGCTTGCGCTCGGAAGGATTCTCGGCCCCGCAGCGGGCGCAGACCGTCCGGGTGGCCTCGGGACGCTCGGCCAGCAGGCGGTTCTGCTGAGCCTCGTCGTCGCGAAGCCGATCCATCAACTGATCGATCCGCCCGGTGACCTGTTCCTGACGCACGTTGGCCATCCAGGAGGTGCTGGCGACGCTGCCGGTCGGGCTCTGGATGTAGGGCTGGTAGGTCGCCGTGGCGCGGCCCGCGGCAGGTTGCGACGCGGGGAACGGCGGAGCTGCCGGGGTCGGCGGCGTCGGCGAGGCCTCGGGTGCGGCCGTGCCCGAGACCGGGTAGCCCAGGGCCTCCGAGACGGGGTCGTGCTCTGCCGGGCGCGGCGGCGTGGGCAGAGAAGCCCCCATCGGCGCCTGGGGCAAGGCGGTGCCCAACGGGGGTGCCGCAGGCGAGAAGGGCCGGGGAGGCGGCTTGGGAGGATCCACCGGGACGTCGGCCCGCGTGGCCTCCAAGGGAGCCTTCAATGCTGGACCCGGCGCCGGGAAGACGGGAGCCGGGGGGCGTGGAGGGGGGGCCTTCCAGGCGGCGGGTTCCAGCGTGACCGGCGGCGAGGAGGGAGCCTCGAACGAGGGGGGGCCGGATTCCGGCAACTCGACGCGCAGGCTGGAGCGCTTCAGGAAGTGCTCGAAATCGGCGATGAACTCGGTGAGGTTCTGGTAGCGGTCTTCCGGATCCTTGCGCAAGGAGCGCAGGATGATCATCTCCAGGGAGAGGGGGACCGAGGAGTTGAAGTCGCGCGGTGAGGGCGGTGGGGCCTCGGCCACCTTGCGGAACATCTCCAGAGGGTTGCTGGCGCTGAAGGGCCAGCGGCCCGTCACCATCTCGAAGAGGATGACGCCCAGCGAGTAGATGTCGGTGCGCGGGTCGGTCAGGCGCCCCAGGGCCTGCTCGGGAGAGACGTAGGCGGCGGTCCCCATCACCTGGCCGACCTCGGTCAGCGAGTGGCTTCCTTCGAAGAAGGCCAACCCGAAGTCCATCACCTTCACCTGCCCCGCGGAGGTGACCATGATGTTGTCGGGTTTCAGGTCCCGGTGGATGACCCCGTTGTCGTGAGCGTAGCGGACGGCCTGCAGGACCTGCCAGAAGATCCGGAGCCGTTCTTCAAGAGCCTGCGAGCCGGGTGCCTCTTCGTCCGAGAGGATCTCGCCCAGGGTCTGGCCCTCGACGAACTCCATCACGATGAAGTGGATCTCGTCCACTTCCCCGATGTCGTGGATCTTGACGATGTAGGGGCTGTCCAGCCGAGCCGCCGTCTTGGCCTCCCGCAGGAAGCGGTCGACCGCCTTCTGGGTCAGCTTCTTGGGAGGCAGGACCTTGATGGCCACCTGGCGTTCCAGGACGGGGTCCTCCCCGCGGTAGACCACGCCCATGCCCCCACGACCGAGTTCCTCGATGATCCTGTAGCGACCGATGTGGACGGGAGCCATCCTGCCTCCGCGAGAACCTGGACCGGTTCAGGAATCCCTGGCCAACCATTCCGCTGCCAGGACCAGGGCTTCCTTCCGGGATTGCACCTGACCGTCGGCCACCGCCTCGGCCAGTCGCTCCAGGAGGCGGCCCACCAGGGGACCACGCGGCAGGCCAAAGGCAAGCGCCAGGTCTGCGCCGGTCACAGGACTCTTCGGGCGGGCAACCCGTCCTTCCTGGAAGAAATCGTCCAGCATGCGGCGGATGTGTTCCAGGGCAGCCGGGTCCTCTCCCCTGCCGGCGCCGCCCCCCCAGGCGACCGCGAAGACCAGCACGTCGGGAGCCGCCGGTCCGGCCTCCCGGAAAAGACGGCACCACGGTCCAGGCGAAGCCTGGCGCCGGGCCAGGGCCCAAGGTTTCTCGTACAGGGTCAGCACACGGTCCAGGCGGCGGATCTCCCGCTTGGACAGGACCAGGCGCCGTCCGGCGCGTTCGATTCGGCTGGCCTTTCCTTCTGGACGCGTGCCTGAGCTGAGCGGCCCGGGTTCCAGCATGGCGGCCAGCTTGAGAAGCTCCTGGGGCCGGCGACTTGCAGCCAGGGGCTCCTCGAGGTGCGAGCGCAGCGCTCGCGGGCAGCCGGTCAGGCTCTCAAAGCCGGAGGAGTGCAGGGCCTCCAGGGCGGTCAGGGTGGCCCGGGCACGCCTCCCCCGCTCGCCAGGGAGCCCCTCGGCTTCGGGAAGGACCTCCCCCAGCAGACCCGACTCGACGAAGAGGTCCCAGTGGGGCAACAGGCCGGCCTGAAGGCATGCGAAGAACTCGTCCCGGATGCGTTCGGGAGAGACCCGGCGGAGTTGCGCGGCGTGGGCCCGGAGAGCTTCGGGGAGTCCCGGGGCAGGTCTCAGGGGGAGCGAACACAGCATGCGCAGGGCCCGCATGGTGCGCAGCGGATCCTCGGCCAGGCTGGTGGGGCCGGCTGGCCGGAGGATCCGGTCTTCCAGATCGGAGCGGCCACCCGTGGGGTCCAGGAGCCTGCCGGCCTTCACGTCCCAGGCCAAGGCGTTGACGGTGAAGTCGCGATGCCGCAGGTCGTCCTCCAGGCTGGAACCGACCCGGGCAGCCAGATCCAGGTCCCGGCCCTCCTTCAGGACGATCCGGGCGATGCCGCGGCCCCGATCCAGGGGAACGAAGGTTCCTCCCAGTCGGCAGGCCAGGGCGGACGCCAGCTCCATGACCTGACCGGGAGAGGCCGCCTCGACCACCAGGTCCAGATCCTTGCCGGGCACGCCCCTCAGGGCATCGCGAACCGCCCCTCCGACCAGGAAGACCGGCAAGTCCCGAGCCTCGGCCTCGGACACGACCCGATCCAGGATGGGCCGGAAGCCGTCCCAGAGAGGCGGAAGGTCCACCTCGAGCCCCTCCTCGTCCCCTGACCGGGTCAGAATCGTGCCGCGCTGGGTTCAGGACTCGGCTCGGGGCTGGCGTCCTGCGGTGCCGGAATCACCCCATGCTCGGACGGCGTGGGAGACGCCGCAGGCGATGGGGACGCCCCCGCCGGAGAGGGGCTGGTCCCGGGGGTCGGACTCCCAGCAGACGAGGGCGCCGGGCTCCCTTCTCCGCTTGGGCTTGCTTCCCCCGTCGGGCTTCCCTCGGCAGCGGGGGTGACCTGGACGGTGGGGGTCTCCTGCGGAAGGGGCACCTCGGGTCGGTTGGGGAGGGCCTCCGGCGAGGGGGCGAAGAGCTGGCTGGGGCGACGGATGCGCAGGACCTGAATCCGGTGATTTCCGGAATCGGCCACCAGAATCCGGTCTCCGGGCCCTTCGGCGATCTGCTGGGGTTTCTGGAACTGGCCCGGAGCGACCCCGGTCTGTCCCCACTCGGCCTCGAAATCGCCTTGTTGGGTGAACTTCTGAATCCGGTTGTTGCCGGAGTCGACCACCAGGATCGAGCCGTCCGAGGTGACCAGGACATCGGTGGGGTGGCGGAATTCTCCCTCCCCCTTCCCCGGCAGCCCCCACTTCTTCAACAGCTCTCCGTCGGGAGTCAGCTTCAGGATCTGATGGGCCCCCGTGTTGGCCACGTAGAGGTTGCCCAGGCTGTCCACGGCCACCCCCCAGGGCTCGACAAACGGAACCTGGTCCGCCCGGTCCAGGATCTTCAGGACGTTGCCCTGGGAACCGAAAAGCTGCAGCCGGTTGTTCCGAGTGTCGGCCACCCACATCTCGCCCGACTTGTCGAAGGCCATCCCGATCGGCCCGGCAAACTGCCCCGGCTGGGAGCCCAGCGAGCCGAGCTCCCCCAAGAAGCCTCCCCGCGAGTCGAAGTGCTGCAGACGGTCGTTGCCGGTGTCGGCCACCCACAGGGTCCCATCAGGAGCCACCTCGATCCGCAGAGGCTCACGGAACTGACTCCGATCCGCTCCGGGACCGCCCCACACGTCGATCAGCCCGCCTTCCGCGTCGAAACGCTGAATGCGCTGATTGCCGGTGTCCACGGCGTAGGAGTTGCCACTGGGGTCGACGGCCACCCCGGCGGGCTCGGCCAGTTCGCCCGGCAGGTTCCCCCGCGCCGCCGCCCCGACCACTCTCTCGGTGGAGGGGGGCAGTTCGTGCTGGGTCAGGTACAGGACGGCCGCCACCGCGCCCCCCAGCACGCCGACCAGGATCAGGACCCAGACCAGAAGCCTCGTGTTGTGCAAGTCGACTCTCCGCAGCGTCCGGACGGGGGACTGGCCCGATCGGAACGGCTCGTTGTAGGATGAAGGCAGCCAGATGAGTCAGGAGGCGACGCCGCTGGACAGCTTCTCGGACCTGCGTGAGTTCTACAGGCGACTCGACGAGATCCTCCCCGGACCGGATCTCCCTGCCGAGGAGGGATCGAACCATTGTGGGGCCTGCGGCGACTGCTGCCGCTGGTTCTTCTACCTCTCCCGCCACGAATGGGACTATCTGGCCCAGGACCTCGAGACTCGAGGGGAGGAGGACCTGGCCCGGTTCCGCGTGGCCGTGACCCCCGAGCAGGACGAGAGGCTCGGGCTTCCCGAATGGCGCTGTCCCCTGTATGTCCCAGGTCAAGGCTGCGGGGTCTACGACCGGCGCCCCCTGGCGTGTCGCCTGGCCGGGCCCTACCTCCCCATCCTCTCCAGACTGCCCGAGCACTGCATCTTCATCCGGCCGATCCGCTATGCGACGGTGGAGGAGATCCCGCTGTGGGAGGAGTACGTCCGGGTCTTGCGCCGGCACCCCTCCCCGCCCGGCTACCTGGCTCCGGGGCCCTCCTTCGGAAACCGCCTCAGCGACGCACCAGCCCCGCCCGGGAATAGTCCTGGATCCCCAGGCGATCCACCGTCACCCCCTGCAGCTCCTGACGCCAGGCGTTGACTTCCAGGGCCCAGGCCAGGGGAACCGTGGGAGCAGCCTTCCAGAGCTGCTGCTGGATCTCCCCGTAGAGGCGGAGCCGATGCTCCGGTTCTGCGATCGAGCGGGCCATGACCAGCAGGTCCTGGAGCCGGGCGCTGGAGAAACGCGAGACGTTGGTGCCCCCTGGGAACCGGTTCTCGCGGGACCAGGTCGGGTACAGGTCCAGGTCCGGGTCGACCATTCCCTTCTCCTCCAACTGCAGCGCCAGGTCGTAGGCACCGCGGCGAAGGCAGTCCGTGAACTCGGCCGGAGGCAGGGCCCGGGGACGAACGGGCAGCCCGACCTTGGTCAGCCCCTCGGCCACCTTCCGGGCCAGGATTTCGGGATTCGCCAGAACGGGCGACTCCACGGGGTAGAGCAGCCAGACCGGTTCAGAAGAGGGCAGCCGAACCCGCGACAGAAGCCGTCGAGCCCGCTCGGGCCGCCAGGCGTAGCCCCTCTCGGTCTCGTCAAAGGCCCAGCTTCGCGGCGAGAGGACTCCGGTGGCCGGAGCCATGCGCGAACCCGCCAGGCTCCTGGCCAGCGCAGCCCGGGGGAGGGCGTGCTGCAAGGCCAGCCGGGTCCGGATGTCGCTCCAGGGATTGCGTGAACAGTTCATCACCAACGACCAGGAGTTCAGGCCGCCCGCAGGTGCCAGCCCGAAGGTTCCGGCCTTCTTCAGCTCATCGACCGCCAGCAGGTCGACGGCCAGGGCCAGATCTGCATTCCCTCGGACCAGCTCGCGCTGGCGGGCTGAAGCCCGGGGCACCACCGTGAAGACCAGGTGGTCCAGGGCGGGCGCTCCTCCCCAATACTGCGGGTTGGCCTCCAGGGTCACCCGCTGGCCGGAACGCCTCTCGAGGAACCGGAAGGGCCCGGTTCCGACCGGACGGACCTCACCCCCCTCCGGGATGACCATGGAGGGGCCCACGATGGCCATCGGGGGGTGGGCCAGGATCTCCAAGAATCCGGGCATGGGCTCGCGCAGCACGATCTGCAACGTGTGGGAGTCCAGCGCCCTCACGTGCCGGAGGACCGGGGTCGCCCCCCCCAGCAGGCAGCGGAAGAAGGTGGTGCGACCCCGCCGGGGACCCGGGTCGGAGAAACGGCTCAGGGAACTGGCCGCAGCGGCTGCGGTCAATGGTTTCCCATCGTGGAAGCGGACATCCCGCCGCAGGTCCAGCACCCACTCGCGCCCGTTGCCCGAGCTCTTCCAGGACACCGCCAGGGCGGGCAGGACCTGGCCGGGCTCGGGGCCGGGACGGACCAGCGTCTCGAAGAGGCACGACAGGACCCTCCACGAGGTCCGATCCATCACCTCCCCGGGGTCCAGCCCCTGCAGGTCGGCCGGCAGGGCAACCACGACCGCACCTCCGACGGGGTTCCCGCGGGGGGCCGCCCCCAGGCCCTGCGTCCCCCAAGGCAGGAGGGCCGACAGGATCAGGAGGAGCAGGGTGCCCAGGACGCGCGCCGGACTCACGGTCCTGGCGGCTTCGGAAGGATCGGCTCCGGCTCGGGGCGGAAGAGGGCCTGGACCTGCCCGTCGGCGATGACGCGAACCGTGCGTGCCATCTCCGCCTCCAGGACGGCCTCCAACTGGGCCTCGGCCCGATCGATCTCGTCGTTGACGATGGTGTAGGCGTAGCGATCCATATGCTTGAGCTCGCTGCGCGCCACCAGCAGGCGTCCGGCGATCTGTTCGGCGCTCTCGGTCCCGCGGTGGCGCAGGCGCCACCGCAGGGCCTCCAGATCCGGAGGAGCCAGGAAGATGCTGACGCAGTCCGGTTCAGCGGTCATCACCTCCAGACCGCCCTTCACGTCCACGTCCAGGACCACGTGCCGTCCCTGGGCCCGGGTCCTCTCGACGAATTCCCGAGGGGTCCCATAGTAGGCGCTGTGCACCTGGTTCCACTCCAGGAATCGGTCCTGCTCGATCCAGTCGTTGAAGGTCTCGGGAGGCAGGAAGTAATAGTGCTGGCCGTCGATTTCGCCCGGTCGGGGAGCGCGGGTGGTGGCGGAGATCGAGAAGACACAGTCCTTCCGGCAGGTCAGGAGGCGCTCGAGGATGGTCCCCTTGCCGACTCCCGAGGGTCCGGAGACCACCACCAGGAGGCCCTTGCGCGAACCGGTCATTCCTCGTCCACCTCCTCGGGGCCCGGCTCCACCGGTCCTGCCGGCGAGCCGTGGCGACGCACCCGGTTGGCCAGCGTCTCGGTCGAAAGGGCCGAGAGGACCAGTTGCCCGGTGTCCATGAACAGGACCGTCCGAGTCCTGTGGCCAGCCGTGGCATCCACCACCTGGCCCTGGCGCCGGCCCTCGCTGACCGCCCGCCGCACCGGGGCCGAATCGGGAACCACCGCCGCGAGGATCCGCCCTGAAGAGACGTAGTTGCCGTATCCGATCGGGATCAAGCCCATGGGTCGGGCCGCATTCTCGCCTCCCCAAGGGAATCCTCCCCCTGGCCGGCAGGGTGTCTGGGTGTGGTGCGGAGAAGGGCGGGGGATGATCGTCGACTCCATCACCCTGCGGGCGGCCTGCCTCGAGCTGGCCCCTCTCCTTGCAGGAGGCCTCCTGCAGAAGATCTCCCAGCTCAGTGAGCAGGACCTGGTCCTTCACTTCCGCCGGCCCGGGGTGACCCACCGCCTGTTGATCCGGTTGGCCCCCGACGACGCCCGGGTGGTCCTGGTGACGGGTCCGCTTTCTCCGGCCCGCGAGCCCTCGGCCTTCACGATGCTGATGCGCAAGCACCTTTCGGGGCTTCCCCTGCTGAAGGTGCACCAGAAGGGCATGGAGCGATCGGTCTGGATGGACTTCCAGGGCTGGTCCCTGGTGGTCGAGATCCCCGGACGCTCCAACAATGTCTTCCTGGTTGCCGAATCCGGGCGCCTGGCCGGGATGTTGAACCCCGAACGCGAGGGGTCTCGGAGACTCCGTCCAGGCCGGGACTACGCCGTCCCCCCCCGGCCGGACCGACCGGAGGCCCTGGAGGTCACCAGAGCCGATCTGCCCGCCCTGCTCCGCCCCGCGCTGGGTGAACCGGCTGCACGCGCCCTGGGCCGGGCGCTCTTCGGCCTGCCCCCCCAACAGTGCCGGTTCGCCTGCCGCCTGGCCGGCCTGGACCCCCTCGCGCCTCTGACCCGGGAGGCCCTGGACGCCCTGGCCGCAAGCTGGCCGGACTGGAAGAGCCGACTCGAGGCCGATGCCTTCGAACCGGTCCGGCTGCCCGGGGGCCGGGTCTCGCCCTGGCCCCTGGGCGAGCCCGGCGAGGTCCGCTTTTCCAGCGTGCAGGAAGCCCTCCAGGACGACTCCGGTCCCCCAGGAGTCCGGGACGAACGCTCCGAGTTGGAGGGTCTGGTCCGCCGCGCCCAGCGCAAGGCCCGCACGGTCCTGGAACGCCGCATGGAGGATCTGGAGCGCGCCCGACAAGCGGATTCGCGACGCCTGGCAGGTGAGCTCGTGCTGGCCCACTGCCACGAAATCCCTCGGGGAAGCGACCGGGTCTGCCTCCCCGACTGGGAGGGGCACGAAATCGAGATCTCCCTGGATCCCTCCCGCTCCGCTGCCGAGAACGCCCAGCGCATGTTCCGCGAGTATCGGCGACTGCAGCGCGCCCAGAAGGCCTTGGAGGCCCCGCTGGCCCGGGTTCGCTCGGAGCTGGAGTTCATCGACGAGGTCCTGCTGGCCCTCCAGGACGCCTCCAGCGCCCAGGAGCTCGAGGAGATCCGTCAGATATGGCGCGAGGAGCGCCCCGGAGCGTCCGCCCGCCCCAAGCGCCGCATGCAGGCCCCCTCGCCGGGGCCGAGACGCTTCCGCCACGAGGGTCTGGCCATCCTGGTCGGCCGGAACCCCCGCCAGAACGAGAAGCTGACCCTGAAGGTGGCCAGCCGCGACGACCTGTGGTTCCACGCCCGGAACATCCCCGGAGCGCACGTGGTCCTGCGGACCGCCGGGCGGATCCCCACCGAAGAGACCCTGCGGGCCGCCGCCGTCCTGGCCGCCCGGTTCAGCCAGGCGGGTTCGGCCACCTCGGTCGAAGTGGTCTGCACCCCGATCCACAAGGTCAAGAAGCCCCCGGGAAGTCCGCCCGGAAAGGTGATCTACCGGGGCGAGCGCACCTTGCTGGTCGATCCTGCCGCCAGGGTCGAGGGCCTGGACACAGAAGAGGAGACCGGATGAGACATGTTCGATCGATCGTGGGAATCCTGTTGGCCCTGGCCTTCCTGACGGCCTGCGGCCGAGCCCCCGAGGCTCCGACCCCGGGCCAGCCGACGGCTTCTCCTGCCCAGGGGACCGGGAATCCGGTGCCCGCATTCACCCTGAAGGACGCGGAAGGCAAACCCGTCGGCTTCACCCCCGGAACCGACGCCCTCACGGTGCTGGAAGTCTGGGCGCCGACCTGGTTCGAGCAATCCGACGAGCAGTTCCAGCGCCTGCAGGAGCTTCACGAACGCTTCGGCAATCGAGGGGTTCGGATTCTCTGCCTGGCCTACGAGACCGACCCGCCCCGGGTCCGCCAGGCCATCGCGGACCACGCCGCCCTCTTCGACGTGGCCCTGGGCGAGGAGGCCACCTTCGACATGTTGGAACTGCAGTCGCTGCCGACCACCTGGATCCTGGATCGCCAGGGAAGGCCCCTGCAGCGCCTGGAGGGCTTCCATCCCCTGGAGGTCCTCGAGAAGCACCTGGAAGAAGCCCTCTCCGGCCCGTCGGAAGAGTAGGACGTCAGTCCTGGACACGGGGTGGGCGCCGGCGCGCAGGGGAATGAGCCGAGCCTGAGGAAACGCCGGGGCATCCTGCAGGAGAGGTCACGCTGCGTTGATCGGCAGAATCCAGAGGAAGATGGGCCATCTCCGAGCTTGGCTGCGACGGACCCGAAACCGCAGGCGGCTACGGAACCCGAACCCGACGCTGCTGTGCAACAACTGCACCGGTGCGGTGATCCTCCACGACCTGGGGCTGCGCTTCAACACGCCGACGGTCAACCTGTGGATCGATCGCATGCAGTTCCTGCGCTGGGTCCGCCACCTGGAGCGCTATGTGGACTGCGATGTCGTCGAGGCCCCCCAGGCCGGGACCGACTACCCGGTGGGAATCCTGAAGAACGACCTGGGCGACGTCACCCTCCATTTCCAGCACTACCCCACCTTCGAGGAAGCGCGCCGGAAGTGGCTGGAGCGCAGCCGACGGATCGATCTGGCGAACCTCTACGTCCTGCTGGATGCCGGCCCCAAAGACACCCACGGCCCCGAACTTCTGGCCTAATTCGAACGATTGCCCCAGCGCAACAAGGTCGCCCTGACCGATGGGGCCCACCCCGAGGTGAAGGACTCCTTCGGCATGTCTTTCTACGGAAGCAACCCCCAGCCCGGCAAGATCCTGCTCTATGACGGTTTCACCGGGAGGAGGTTCCTGGACGAATTCGACTACACGGCCTTCCTGAACCGCCCGCCAGGGTAGTTGCTCGAGACAGCGTCGTTCGCAGCCGGGGGCCGCTGTCCGATGCGACCGGGTCGGGGACAGCGTTGCGGGGAGCAGTTTCCCCTATGGATCTGCGGCATTTCCACAAGATCATGTTGGGAACCGGGCATTCCTGAAGAGCGCGCGGGAGGGGGGGAGCATCTGAGTGGCGCTCAGCCCTCCAACGCCTTGCTGGCCGCGCGCTCGGGGTCACCGAAGAAGACCAGGTCCATCTTCTCGACCACCTCCTCGGGCAGGGTGGCGAACTGGGACTTGTTGCCCAGGGGCACCAGGGCCCGCAGGGCGCCGTTGTCCAGCACCACCTGGAGGGGCTCGGCCAGGGAGGGCAGGGCCCGCAGGTTGCCCTGGATGGTCAGGTCGCCCAGCACCACCGTGCCGGGCTGGAGCCTGCGGTCCTGGAGAGCCGAGAGCATGGCCAGGTAGAAGGCCACGCCGCACTCGCACTCGACCCGCCCGCCCGTCAGATCGACGGCCTCGGCGATCAGGTCCTTCTGGGCCAGGAGCGGCGCCAGGCCGAGCCGGTCCTTCACCGACTGCAGGTAGGCGTGGGCCCGCAGAAGCGACTCCTTCAGGCCCCTGTCCAGGCCAGCCGGAGTCCGCAGCTTGCCGGTCCCGGGGGTGGCCGTCACCTCCAGGCGGTAGAGGGCCACCTTCGACTCGCCGTCGGCGCTGGCGGCGTAGACCGCGCCGGCAGGCAGCGGATCCTGGGAGATCGCCCCGCGGCCGCCCTGCTCGGGGACGGCCACGGTGACCTCGCGGCCGGTCTCGGCGTCGATGTAGGAGAAGCTGGTCTTGTAGAACTCGAAGGAGCCGCGCTTCTTGAGCTGCTCCTTGACCCGGCGTCGGCCCTCCATGGCCAGCTCCAGGTATTCCTGGACCTCCTCTTTGCCGTAGTTGCCGGCGGGGTGCAGCAGCTTCAGGAAGCCGCTGACCGTCCTCTTGATGCTGCTGGCGTCGCGGCCCTCGACGTGGGAGCCCAGGCGGAAGTGCTGCTCCAGGGCGTCGAAGCGGTTCTCGCGGCGCAGGTGCCGGAAGGCCTCGGCCAGGTAGTCGGTCACGAAGCCGTAGTGGTCCGTCAGGAGGTCCTTGGAGTTCTTGGGCACCTCCCAGCCGGGCATGTAGAAGTTCATGCGGTCCAGCAGCGCCAGGTCGAACTCCTTGGCCAGCGGTTGGAAGAGGTCGGTGGCGCTGTTGGCCACCAGGGTCTCGACGGGCTGGTTCAGGTTGCCGACGAAGACCAGCGAGGCGTCCGCGTAGACCTGCGTCAGGCCCCGGCTGAACCGGCCGTTGGCCATGTAGTCCTTCATGATCTGCAGGGCGTCGGGGTCGGTGACCTTCATCCCCCCCACCTCGTCGAAGGCCACGACGTCCCACACGCCGACCAGGCCCACCTGGCGGCGGGCGTTGTTGTAGAAGAGGTTGGCTGTGCTGGCCTTGCCTCCGGAGATGAGGATGCAGTAGGGCGACATCTCGCTGAAGGCGTAGGACTTGCCGGTTCCGCGGGGGCCCAGTTCGATGAAGTTGTAGTTCTTCTCGACGAAGGGGATGAAGCGCGCCAGTTGCAACAGCTTCAGGCGGCGGTCGAAGCGGGCGGGCTCGAGCCCCAGGCTGCGCAGCAGCGAGTCGGTCCACTCCTCGGCCGTGAAAGCCTGCTGGGCCTGGCAATAGTCGTCGAAGTCAAAGCGGGCCAGTTGGATCGGCTTGAGGTCCGCGATGTGGAAGGGGCTTCCCTTGGGGCCCTCCTCGTTCATCCGGTATTCCAGGTCCACGATGGCCCACACGCCGCCTTCCAGCAACCGGTCGTAGCGGCGATAGAACTCCTCGGCCACGTGGATGCGCCGGAATCCGAAGTTGTCCAGGGCGGCCCAGTACTTCCCCTCGCTGGCCAGGAAGCGCACCTCGACGCGGTCGATGAAGCGGTGTCGCCCCTTCTGCTCGACCATGGCCTGGGCCTTGTTGGCCTCGTCGTGGCGGAAGTAGTTGGTGCGGAGCGTCTCCTTGACGGCCTCGATGCCGAGCCGGATCTCCTCCTCGTCGTCCGAGGCGCAGTACTTGCCCAGCAGGTACTCCAGCACGTAGGAGGGGACGTTCTCGCCTCCCTTGATCTGGTGCAGCAGGTCCTTGCGGACCACCTTGCCGCTGAACTGCTCGACAAGTTTGCGATCGACGCTGTCAAGTTCCACGCCAGGCCTCCCGTCAGTCCAACATCCGGTTCTTGAGTTGCAGGCTGTGCAGCAAGGCGCCGGGCTCCACGGCCTCGTAGGCCCGGATCTCGATGCGCTCGCCCTGGAAGTCGTCGAACAAGCGCACCGGTACCGGGGTCACCACGCCCTGGGCCAGGGTCAGGATCCCGGTGGCGGGATCCCGGGCGTCGCAGTCGGCGGCCTCCCCCACGACCGGGCCGACCTTGCCTTTCTCCAGGCACAGCCGGACCTCGAGGCGGACCCGCAGGTCGCCGGGCATCAGGCTGCGGTTCTCGAGCTTCAACCCGATAACCCGGCTGGTGAAGGAGTCCGAACGGTAGCTGAGGGTCAACTGGGGCTCGAGCCCGGCCTCCTCGGAGCCTGCCTCCGGCTCGAAGAGGACCACCGGGACGATCGCCTCCTGAAGCGACAGCCCCTCGTGGAAATAAGCCGAGCCTCCCTGGAACGCCCGGAAACCCGTGGCCAGAGCCATGTCGGGCTGGGAGGTGCGCAGGCCCAGCCCAGCCGTCTCGAGCACCAGCACCCCGGGCGCGGAGCCCGCAGCCGAGCCCAACGCACTGCGGCGCCAGCGCACGGCCCAGTCCCCGGGGGGCAGGGCAAGCGTGTCCCCCGCCGGCAGTTCCGAGAGCAGCACGAAACCGTGGTCGGCGGCCAGGACGACCCGATGGAAGCCGCAGCGGGCCAGGCGGTCGCCCACCCGCTCGAGGTCCAGCAGGCTCTCGGTCATCCAGCGACGGGCCTGGTGGCTGGTCAGCTTCTCCCCCACCGTGTCCAACTCGCCGCTGCGCACCACGACGAGGTCCCGATTCTGCAGTTCCTGACTCAGGGTGGAGAACTTGCGGTCCAGGAACCTGGCAGCGGTCCACTCGCTCATCCGGTCGCCGTAACGGGAGCGCAGCAGGTCCATGCGCTCGGCGGAGGTGGAGACGCGCCTGCCCCCGACCTGCGGGCTCAGCTTGTCCTTGTCGATTTCCAGCCGCAAGGTGGCATCGGCGCCGGGCATCAGCGAGGCCATCCCGCAGGGGGTCGTGGTGGGCAGCGAGGCGGCCGCCGCCTCCACCCGGACCTTCCCGCGGCGGCCCAGCCTGTCGGCCAGGTCGCGCCCCATTTCGAAGCGCAGGGCGTCGGCCAGGACCAGGGCGACGCGCCGACCCTGGCGCAGTTCGGCCTCGATGAAGAGGTCGAAGACCTGGGTCTGCCGCAGCAGGCCCTCCGGGGGCCACCCCTCCCGGGCCACCGCATGGAGGAAGCCCTCCTGGTGCCGGCTGGCCACGTCCAGGTAGGTGCGCCTGCACAAGTCGACCAGGCGCTCGACCCCGGGGAAGTCGCCGACCTCGGCGGCGGACTGCTCCAGGCGCCGATAGCAGGTGTCCACCCTGGCGCCCCCGGCCGCGTCCACGTAGGCCGCGATCCGGCCCGCGACCCCGCCGGCCGGGACGGGCGCCGCGGCGGCGGACTCCAGGAAGTCCAGACAGCGCTCGGCCAGCTTCCACAACAGGCCCCGCTCCTCGTGGAACTGGCGCCACACCGAGGCGCGCCGGGCCACCTCGACCTGGCGGGCGCCCGCCAGGTCTCCGGCCTCGACCAATTCTTGGAGGCGGCCCAGGTAGGCCCGCTCCTCGAAGGGGAAGGTGTCGCGCAGGCCGAGCCGCTCCATTCCTGAGCACAGGGCAGGCAGGCGCAGCCGCTCTTCCAGGCTGCGGGCCACCTCGACGTAGGGCTCGCGCGTGGCCGTGGCGTCCCGCAGGCGGTCGCACAACCGGTAGATGGCTTCCCGATGCTGCTCGGGTGCCGTCTGCAGGTGCTCGAGCGCCGCCGGGAAAGGCTGGGGCAGGTCGAAGCGGAACTCGGAGAGCAGGACATAGCAGGCGAACCAGGCGCGCAGGCCCTCCTCGCCCCCCGGTTGGCGCCGGAAGCCGAAGGCCCCGGCCAGGAGACGCTCCAGCTCCCCCTCGGCCCCGGGGACGGCCTCCAGGGCAGCCGCGGTCTTCGGCTCGGCCAGCAGGCGCGAGGCCACCTCCTGGGCCGCGACGGTGCCCAGGGCCTGCTGGAGCAGGGGCCAGGTCTGGCCGGACTCCAGCGAGTCCAGCAGGTCCAGGGAGGGCCGACCCTCGCGGAAGAGCCGCTCGACCTCCTGCACCCGGTCGGGCATGGCCTGGCGGGCCAGGGAGTCGAGGCGCTCGCCCTCCTGGTCGCCGAAGGAGGCGCCCAGGGCCGCGAAACCCGCGAAGGGGTCCTGCAGCATCTCCTCGGGCTGCCGCGGGCGGAGGGCCGGCCAGTAGACCAGCAGCGTGTGGCCCTGCCCCCCCTGGTCACCCTTGTCGCCAGCCCGGTTCATGGCCTCCAGGGCCGAGTCGGCCTGTCGGCGCGCCAAAAGGACCGACCCCGAGCCGTCCACCACCACGCACCCGGGCGCCTGGAAGTCCCGGGCGATGGAGGCGAAGCAGCGCTCGGGGTCGTACCACACGACCACCCGCTTCTCATCCAGGAGTTGCTGGACCCTGGCGCGCACGAAGGAACTGACGGACACGGCTTCCCCGATCAGGAGAGGATACTTCAAGGCGGGTCACCCTCCAGGGGTCGGGGCTTCCAGGCAGGCTCGGCTGCTTCCTTCGCGGGGTGGGGGCGTCAGTCTTCGAGGGCCAGGGCCTGGAGGTCGGCCAGGCCGAGGTGCAGCAGGACGCCTTCAGCGATCGCTCTGCGGGAATCCGGGTCGGTCACCGGTCCCAGCGGGGGCAGGACCAGGCGCTGGCGCGTCAAGCGCCGGTAGCGACACGCGCGTGTCACTCGGGTCGCTCGGGTCGCTCGGGTCGGGGACTCGGGCGTCTGGCCCCGCAGGCGGGGACTATTCAAGGCATCGCTCGGCGCGAACAGGCCGGCGTCACTTCCCGACCGTTCCATGCCACAATCGATTCTTGAATGAATATTTTACACTTTGTTCGGTGTCGCTCTTCAAGCCCATGCTCTATAATATCAATAGCCGCCACAGGCGCGGCCCACCCGGCAGCCAGACTGCCGAACGGGAGGGAAATCCCGTGAGCATCACCGGCACGATTCCGCCTTCCCAGGCCCTTCCCTCGAAGTGCCTCGAACCCGGCCCGGAGGAATTCATGGAATCCGGGCCGGCCACCCGTCACCCTGAGGTCGAGAACCTGCTGGACGAGGAGCTCCTGACCTCGGCCCTGTCAGCCTCGGTGGCCCTGGTCCAGGAGCGGCTCTTCCTGGGGCGCTGCCTCTTGGAGATCCAGAGGCGCGACCTGTGGAGCCAGTGGGGCTACAGTTGCCTCAACCAGTTCCTGGCCCTGGGTCTGCAGATGGATCCCCGCGAGGGCCGGGAGGCCCGCCGCGTGGCCCAGGCCTTGGAAGACATGCCCATGCTGGCCGAAGCGGCCGAGACGGGTCGGGTCCGTTGGGCCAACCTGCGCGAGGTGGTGCGGGTGGCCACCCCGGAGACCGAGGAGTTCTGGACGCACGCGGCCCTGACGCGGCGCTACCGCCCCCTGTGCCGGATGGTCCGGCGCGCCCTGGACGGCGGCCAGGCCGACGACGAGCCCGAGGAGCGCGACAGCACGGGCACGCGCCTGCACATGAACCTCCTGCCCGAAGAGGTCGAGCTGATCCAGGCCGCCACCGCGGCCCTCTCCGCCCAGGCCGAGCGAAGGCTGGACCCCCTGGAAGCCTGGCTGGACATGTGCCGGCAGGTCGTGGAGGGCCGCTTGCGCACCACCCCCGACCAGTTGCAGAAGACCCGGGAGATGGTCGCGGAACTGGAGGTCCTGCGAGAGGAGCAGGACCTGCGCGAGTTCCAGGCCGTGGCCCGGGAGGTGGCGGACCAGGAACGACACGCGCGTGTCATGGACGGCGGGTCGCAGGTGCGCGAGGGTGAGATTTCCGACGGCGCCTGGGAGATCCTGGACCGGATGCCTGGCCTGCCCTGGGCGGCAGCCGCCACCGAGGAGGCGCCCATCCCCGGAGAACCCGACCTGGGCGTGGCCTGGCGCAGCCGGGTTCCCCACTGGGACGAAGCCGAAGCGCGCGCCCGCCATCCCGGCGCGGCGATGCGGCGCCACGTCCTGCGTCGTGACGGCTTCCGCTGCGCCTGCCCGGAGTGCCCGCACGAGGTCTGGCTGGACATCCACCACGTCAGCTTCTACTGCAGCGGCGGGCTGACCGTGCCCGAGAACCTGGTGCTGTGCTGCTCGAAGTGCCACGCCAACATCCACGACGGCAACCTGCGGGTCACCGGGAACGCCGAGGAGGGCCTGACCTGGACCGATCGCCGCGGCCGCCCCCTGGGCGCCTGGACCGAGGCCGAGCTGGCTCGGGCGGCGCAGGAGGCGCTGGGGCGCCGGGGTTGCCTGGTGGGTCGGGAGGACGCCCCTGGGTGACACGCGCGTGTCGGTGATGGGGGGGAAAAACCATCCAGAAGTCGGCGTGGAAGGCCCATCGATAGCGGGGGATAGAGACAAAATCAACCTGACATCACGCAAGAGGATACGCGATGCACCGAGCGAAGACAGACCGGCCACCAGTGATCGACCTGTTGACCGCGCGTTAAGTTATGTATTAACATCAGGTCGCGGGCGGGAAGGGTAGCGAGGGATGTCTGGTGCGCTGAAGAGGTTGCTCGCAGGGCCGGAGTGGGAGATCTTCTGGCTGGACCGCGGTCGAAGCATCGACTTCGTGGCTCAGTTTTCGAGTTTGGAGAAGGCAGACCAACGGAAGGTCTGGGCCCTGTTGGAGACGACCGCGAAACAAGGGTTCATCCCCAACGGCCAGAAGTTCAAGAAGATCGAACCGGGGCTGTGGGAGTTCAAGTCCTTCCAACTCAGGATTCCCTGCACCACACACCCGGCGCGACCACGGTGTCTGGTCCTGCTCCACGTCTTTCGCAAGAAGCAGGACGACTGGAAGCGCTCTGACCTGGATCGAGCGAAAGCCGATCGAGATCTGGCATGGAGCGCAGACTTTGAAGACTAGAGGACGACCATCATGGACGCCTTCCTGAAGCAGATTGAAGAGATCAAGAGGGAGCCCGAGTACCTGGCGGAGGAACTGGTCCTGGAACTGACGAGCCGAATCTGCCAGGTCATGCAGGAGCAGAAGGTCTCGAGGGCGGAACTGGCCCGGCGCTTGGGCACCAGTCGCGCCTTCGTGACCTCCTTCCTGAACGGAAGGCCCAACATGACCATCGCGACCCTGGCCAGGGTCGCCACGGCACTGAAGGTCCGGCCGGCCATCCGGTTCGTCCCCTGGGAACCCGCGGAACCGAAACCCGCCCAGGCGTGGAGTTTCCAACGACTGGATTGGGGGGGGGTCCCCGATCGCACTGCAACGCTGCTTTTCAGCCCCCAGAAGGAAGCGAAGGTCCACTATGCCCCTGCCGAAGCCCAAAGTCTCGCCGTTGCAGCTTGAGGGACACCGGGTCGTCCGTCTCCTCTACGAGCTGAACCCCGAATTCTCGGGTTCAGGAGACAAAGAGATCGACTACTCCCTCTCGGTCGACTTCGAGGTCTTGAAGGCCGAAGGGGCCCCCCTCTTCCAGGTTCCCCTGGTCCTCAAGGTGAAGCCGGCCAGGGTAGCGGGCCCGTCCGCCTGTCCCGTCCGGAGACTCGAGATCCAGGTGGACGGCCTCTTCCGGTTCGACGACGAGGTGGCAGAGCAGGCCGTACACACACTGATGCCCGCCAACGCCGTCGCCATCCTCTACAGCCTGGCGCGCGGCCTGGTCAGTGGGCTGGTGGCCGGCCAGCCCGGAGCCCACCGCCTGCTGCCCACCGTCGACCTCACCAACGTCCTGCGGGCCAAGCAGGTGCAGATGACGAAGCGGCTGGAAAAGGAATCCGCGGGGGAGAAATAGCTGGCGCCGAACCGTGATTGCGATCCGAGTAGCGGAAAATGGCGACGAATCTGGGATTGGGCCCGAGCAACCCTGAAGGTGGCGACATCGTCCTGGAGGCCTTCCCAGGGCCTTCAAGCCAGGAGCTGGCGCGGACACTCGGACCGAGGCGCACTGGGGGGGGCTGCGGAGCCGGAGGGCCGATTCAAGTGCAGGAATCGGACCGGAGCCTGGCCGGTCAGGCGAGGGCCGCTTCCAGTCCCAGGGCGCCGGCGAGACTCGGGTCGGGCAACCAGCCTTCCTCGACGAACCGCTCGACGGCAGCCACGTGCCGGGGCTCGACCGAGGTGTGCAGCCCCACCAACGTGGGCTTTTCGCGCAGCACTCCCTGGGCGAGCAAGAGATCCACCGAGTCCTTCACCGCCCCGCGGAGGTGCCCCGCCACGCCGCGGCGGACGAGATCCACCGAGGTGTGGGACTCGCCGATCTTGCCCGTGCGGAGCAGGCGGCGCAGCACGCGTCGCACGGCCTTGCGGGCGGGAACGGGGTCGTCCGCCAGCGCAACGGGCGGGGCCTGGCTCGCCTGACCGGGTGCAGGGATCCGGGCGACTTCCGGGTCGGGGGCTACCCTCGCTGCCTCGAGCGGGCTCGGCCGAGGGGGACTTGCGACCAGCCGCCTCCCCCGGGCGCTCGACTCGGCGGCGAGTTCCAGCGGGTGCAGCCCCGCCCGGCGCGCCTTCTCCACCAGGACGGGGTCGGCGCCCTCCGGGAGGGGGGCCGGCTCCGCGGGACTCCTCTCTCCCACCAGCCGGAAGAACGTCTCGGGTTGACTCCCGCCGGCGCTCGCGAAGGCTTCCTCCAAAGCCACCCGGGCGGCCACGGCCACCTCCGCCTCGTGCCCGCCGGTACCACCCTGGCGGAGCGCGAGCCGGGCTCCCAGCCGGACGGCCGAGGGGTGGCCCAGCCCGAGCTCCGCGGCCAGGGTGCCTGCGGCGGCGGCCACGGCCATCGCCTGGTCGAGCGCGGCCCCCTCGGGCAGCACCCAGTCCAGCCCCTCTTCTCCCAGCAGCAGGAGCAGGGCGCCGGGCTTCTCGGCGAAGAGCCCTGCTGTGAGCGAGTCCTCCCGGAGGATGGCCTCCTCCAGCTCGCGCAAGGTACGGAGGGCCAGCTCTGCCCGGAAGCGCCGCTCCTCGTCCAGGGGGGGGCGGGAGTCCTCGGAAACCTCCTCGAGGCCCTCGGGCCAGGTGGCCAGGAGGCGCAGGCGGCTGGCCAACCGGGTCGGCTCCTCCGGCGCCTCCTCGATCTGCTCGAGAACCTCCAGCCACCAGGCCCGGGCCGCCGCCTCGGGGGGCAGCTCCATGCGCGTGGGCACGGGCCTCCAGAGCCTGGTGGAGGTCCACTCGAGCACCGCCTCCAGGCTCTCCTGCCAGGAGGGATCCTCAGCGGCGGAGTGGCGGAGGAAGGGAATGGCCTCCTCGGCCAGCTCGGGGCCCTCCTCCATGCTCATCGCCGCCTCGAGGACCGACATGATGGCCTCCGGCCCGCGCCCGGCCGCGCAGACCTCCTCAAGCAGGGCGACCAGCTCGGCCTCGGGCCTGGTCGAGAGCATCGTCGCCAGCAAACCCAGGCCAGGACCCGAGCTCATGCGGGCCGTGGCGGGCACCAGGAGCTGGAGCCGGTCCGGGCAGATGTCGTGCAGGGTGGAGGCCAGCCACAGAAGGATGCTCTCCGTGTCCACGTCCGGAGCCGGGAGGTCCTCGAGGGCCGCCAGCGCTTGACGCAGCGCCACGTCCCCGGGAGCCAGGCGGAGGCGGCTCCAGGCGGAGGCCCACTTCGCCAGGGGGCTTTCCCCAGCGGTGGCCCAGGGACCGACGGTGTCCCTGGTAGCCAACAACCCGAGCAGGCGGGCGGAGTCGGCGTGTCGCGTCGGAGGCTCCAAGAAGCCGACGAGCTCGTCGATCTCCAGGCAGCGCTCCGCCAGGCCTCTGGTGCGGCGCTCCTCCTCGTGGCGCTCAAGGCAGCACTTCTTGAGCTTGCGGCCACTGCCGCAGGGACAAGGGTCGTTGCGCCCGGTGGAAGCCTCGCCGAGCGGCTGGCGGCGTTCCAGGTCCTCCCGGAAGAGCCGGGTCGCGGCCTGGCGGCCCTCGGCCAGCAGGCGCATGGCCTCGTGGTTCTTCCTGCGAAGGCGCGCCACGCACGGCAAAGGCAGAGCCAGGAGGGGGGTGGAAGGCGGGTCCAGCCGCAGGGCTGCGAACTGGTCCAGGTGGGTTTCGAACTGCTCGCCGTCCAGCATCCGGCGGATACCGCTCAACCAGCCCTGGAGGAGCACGGCCATGGCGGAGATGTCGCGATTCCGCCTACTCGCCGCTCCCGCGCCGAGTTCTGCGAGCCCGTGGAGGAGGGCGGGCAGAGCGGCATGGCGATCGAAGCGGGCCACCATCGCCAGGATGGCCTGGCCGCCGACAGCGGCATCCGCGCCCAGGCGGCGGAGGGCCGCCCGCCCCGCGGGGCCGCAGTCCACCAGCGCCGAGAGCACCTCGGCCTCCGCCCGCCGGGCCGCCGCCTCCAGGGCGGGCACCGCGGCCTCGCTGCCCAGCAGGGCCAGCACCTGCGCGGCCACCGGGGCGACGTCCTCGTCCGCGAGCAGGGCTGTGAGCTCTTCCAGCCTCTCCGGCCGAGCCAGCTCCAGGGCCTGGAACCGGTCGATCCCCATGGGAGAGGTCCGCAGCACCACCATCGGGTCCGTCATCGTCATGAAGACATCCTGTGGCAAAGGGAGGGCGCGGTCAACTCCCGTCCCCGGCAAGACCCCTGTCCGGCAGGATCGACTCCACCTGGTGGCAGCCTGCAATGGGTCAGGACTCAAGGACCAAGGTGGTCCAAGTCCGCAGGGAGCGACCGACCTCCCCCGCCTCGGCCCCGCTGACCTCGCCGATGTCCATGGCGCCCACCCGCTCGGTGGTCTGGTAGTCGTGGACCGCGATCTGCATCCCTACCTCCCCCGCAGCACCAGCTCGTCCCATCGAGCCAGCAGCAGGCGAGCACAGAGATCGGCAACAAGGCCTCCGTGGCCCAGCGAGTAGCCGTCGTTCACCTCGACCAGGATGGTCCGCGAATCGTCGGTCACCCCGACGTCCACGGCATATCCGGCCGGAGCACCCCGCCAGGCGCCCACCGCCATGCGGATGACGTTGGCGGCGGGGAAGCGCAGGGGGTCCCCCGCGTAGTGGCTGATGCCCTGGACCAGGTTGCCACCAGGAGGATGCGCCTCCAGGTGTCTGCGAGGTTCGTAACCACTGACGCCGCCACAGGATGTCAGGAGCGCGGGGGAGCCTCCTCTGGGTTGGCTGGCAGGTTTGCCGGCTGTCCAAGGGGAACCTGGGCAGGGGGTGCCGCGCGATGACCTGGCTGGACCGGAGCTCGGAGAATCTGGGGGCTGTGCGTCGCTGCGAGGACGGGGGGTTCTGGGGACCGGCTGTGAGCCGCTACTACTACGCCGTGTATCAGACATGACGATTGACAAGGAACGTCGACTGCTCCAGCTTTCCGAGGAGATCGAGTCGCGGTGGGTTGGCGTGGTGATTGGCTGGAACCTGGGACTGGGCCCGGGCAGCCCTGAAGATGTCGACATCGTCCTGGAGTCCTTCTCAGTGGAAGAGGGACAGGAACGAGAGTTCCTTCGTGCCGCCCTGCCCCTGATGCGACAGGCCGAACAGGACCTGGGCAAGTCCCTGCTGATCCTGAGCCATGCGCCTGAAGCCACCCGGGAACTGTACCCGGAAGTCTCCAGAAAGATCCGGACGTGGAAATCTACCGTCAGGTCCTGGAGCGTCACCCTGGCCCTCACCAACCGAAATCTGGCCAGCCGGCCTCAGGCAGCCTGAGGAGCCGAAATGGAACCGCCTTCAGACAGGAACGCCGGACTCACCGACATCCTGCGCGAGGCCCTGCAACTCGCCGACGAGACGATTCAGGACGCGCTCGGTTCCGAGGACCCCGCATGTCTGGCGGTGCTGCATCACGTCACGCTCCTATCCCGTGACGCCGCCGCAGTTTCCCTCCTGTGCCGGGAAGGGTTCTCTGATAGCGCCCTGCTCCAGTTGAGGCGGATCTGGGAGACCTCCCTGCGGCTGCAATACATCCGCATGAAACCTGCACCGCGCGGCCAGGAGTTTCTTGAACATGGCTGGGTCCGGGAGAAACAAGCGCTCCGCAAGGTTGCGCAGAGCCCGTCGAGCATCCTCCAGGATCCCTACGGCGAGGCAATCCGCCAGGATCCTCGTCTTGCAGAGAAAGTGCAGGAACTGGAGACCGCGGCAGAGTCGGTCTCCGAAGGCGCTCGGGCCAAAGCCGACGGTCCAAGGGATATTCGTAAGCTCTGGCCGATTGGCAGCATGGCCAACGATCTAGGGCGGCGCAACGAATATGACTACATCTACGACTTCTTGTCTGAGCGCTCGCACGGTGGGCCGGACGTCGCCAAGGACCTCTTCACGGAAGATGCCAGCGGGAACATCTCGGTGAACATCCGGGATTACGCCGAGCTGTGCCTGGGGCAGGCGGCGAGTTGGCTTCTGTACGGACTAGACGCGCTGGCACAACTGGTGGCCCCTGACAGGTGCCAGGATGCGACCAGGCTGTTCGCCCAACTGGAGCGAGAGGTCAATATCCAGGTACCTCAGGTCGCACAGGAGGTTTGAATGGGGCAGGAGCCGGCAAAGCCCAGTAATCGCGTCAGAGTCTTGCTTGACAACAATATTTGGCGCTATATTGCGGGAGGATTCCCGTTTTCATGGCATTCACGCTGCCCGCTCCAACAGGAGCGGATTGTGCTCCGGGGTGAGTGTCGTGCGGATGAAATCGGACCAGTGGCCTGAGAGGAGTTGGCAGCGCAGGTGGATCAAGCCCTCGGCGGTAGACTCACACCAGTAGAGGCCGCAGCCCTTCATTCGCAGGTTGATCACCCTGCGGATGCAGCTTTCCACGGCGCCAGACCCGATGGGCAACTTGGCGCGGCGCACACGGACGTACCGCACCCTCTCGGCATGGTCGATCAGGTAGTCATGGGGCCCCAACATCTCCTGCAAAGCCGTGACGCTTCCGAGCCGGAGGAGGCGCCGGGCTTGCGCCTTGTTGGCCCGGATCTCGGCCGGGCTTCCGCCGAGGGCCTCCGCCAACTCCTGGACCCGTTGGCTGGCGTGGTAGAAATCCAGCACCTCCGTGACGCGGTCCGAAGTGATGCCCACTTCTGCGGCGAGCCCTTGCACCCGGTTCCAAATCCACGGTCCACCGTCAGCGAGGAACACCCACTCGGCCGCCCGATCAGCTCCCATCCGGACCAACTCGGTGGCCAACAACTGAAACAGGCGGTCAGCGTCTCCCAGGGTCCCGCCGTATCGCAGCAAGCCTCCGCGCTTCTTGCGCCCCCGGTCGTCCAGTTCATAGATGACGAAGAGCTTCGGCTCCCTCCATTCGGCGTCGAAGCCGCGATGCCCGGATTTTCGCGGCCGGCCTTGCCTGCGCTCTTCTCGGATCCGCAACCGACCCCCATCTACGAGGATGGCCAGGCGCTTGCCTTGGGCAACCCCGTCCTTGGGGCGGAGAGCCTGCCTCTGCTCTACGCACCAGTTGCGGAAGTGAAGGGCGCGTTCCGCCACCGAAAGGGCGACACGCCTGACGACCTTGATGTTGAGGTGCAGGCCTCGGGTTGCCAGGATCGCCTGCGCGTCCTCCATTGTGCCGGAGGCGACCAATCGAGAGATCTCGCTGGCCAGGGTCGGCGAGATGCGGTTGAGGATCCCCAGGTCGTTCAGGATCGGATAGAAGCCGTTGCCAGCCTTCCCCCGGGCCTTCGAGGCGGACCTGGCCTGGAGGCCGCCGCCGTTGCCCTTGTTCGCCTTCTTCCGAGGCCGGCGCTTCAGGAAATAAGGCGTCGCCACTTCGACCTCGGACCCGCCGAACAGGGTTACCCGAACCGGTTGCGACGACCGCTGCAAACCAGCCGGGGACGTCGCCGCAAGCGCCAGGGTCCTGGCATACACTTCAGGGTCCTCGTGCGCGGCGTCGATGACGGCCGCCACCACCGGGTCGCCACCGAACCGGGCCAGAAGCGGATACAGTTTGCTCTCCAAGTCGAGGAGGGCGACCGGTTCGCTCAAATCCAGGTCCTGCAGGAGTTCCAGGATCATCGAAGACGCCCGTTGCCCAGCCTCCCAAGCCAGGCGAAGCGCCCAGGCAGCGCGGTCCTCGCGATAGCTGACCTTCGCGGGCTCGGATGTAACCCGCACGCTCGGGAGAGAAGGGCCGACCAGCCTGTATCGCGTATCCATGGGAAGAAGCCTCCTGCTTTCGGCCGCAAGGCCGTTGGGTGTAACACGGGAGGCTTCTCCATTTCCCGTGAAAACCTTGCAAGTAGAATCCGAACCATGCTCAGCGCCTACGCGCCCAGGAAGCCATAAAATGGGGGTTGAAGGAGGATGCCACCAAACCGGGATCGCGCCCCTATATTGCGGACTTCGGCGATATCTTCGAATTGCGATGCGCCGCCCGTGCCTCCCTGGTTGACGTCCAAGTCGCCCCGGCGATTCTCGAAGAGGTCCTCCGAACCAACGACTCCACCGTGCGCGACCGGATGGCACGCATTCTGACCCTGCAATGGTGGAAGCGACTCATGCCCGAAGCCTACCGCGAGGCCTTCGAGGTGGCGGCAGAGATCGGGAGGCTACATCCGGATTGGATGCGCAAGCAAGCCGACCACCGATTCCACGACCTGCTGAAGCGGGACTGGCTGTCAGGTTGGTGGCGCCGAGTCCGCCAGCATCCGGGAAACGAAGCCAGGTGCCTGTCTGAGGTGGAAGGCACCCAGGTCGCGGCGGCCAGAGAAGAAGCCCAAACATTGCGCAAGCTCCTCAGCCAGTCAAAGATAGGTTTCGACACAGTGGACCTGAGATCGCTGCAGGCCGGCCTCAGTGAAAACAAACCCCGATCTCATTGGTGGCGCATTGAAAATTGTGATTATTACTGGCGTCAACTGTTCCTGGAACAATCCCCGTTCTGTCAGTGGATACACGGCACCGTGGACATCCGGCGGGTCAGAGCGGAAGGGCCGGAGTGGCAGAGGATGTGGTTATCCGAGACAGACGAGGTCCGTCTTCCCTGCGCGTGGCTGAGAAGTGCCATGAACATCCTGCAGGCACTTCGAAAGCAGTCAGATGGGACGCCCTGCGACAACCAACTCGGGATCTATCTTCTCGACTCGGATGTCTTCGTGACGGCTGACCGCATCATGGCCGCCATCATCCGAAAGATGAGACCCTGCTCGCCAGTGCCGATGGCAGAGGTGATGCAGGTTCCGGGGGGGCCAGCGGGAGTGACGCAGACAATGGATATGCTGCGGGACATGAGGCCCTGCAACATATCAAGGGGGCCTTCGCAGAGAACCCGGAACAAGTCCGGGTTGGAGGCGCCGACTTCGTCCCGAAGTTGAAGAAGGCTCTCGTGGACCCGCCCGATCTGCTCAAGGGTCTGCGTCACGGTGTCCAAGCTCGTCATAGCAGAATCCTCACGAGTCTCTTGGTCTGGCAGCAGGCACTCGGGTCCGGTCACCCCAGCGGACCGGCTTCCCGCAAGAGGGGGACCCGTCGCCAATGGGTCCGGATGGCATCGACCATGCGCTGTGGTGCTTGTTCCGCTACGGAGGGCCAGGCGAGACGTGCCCGCTCCAGACCCTCCATGAACACCTCAACGCCGTCAGCAATGTTGGCCCTCGCCGCGAACTTCTGGAGGCATCGCCGGTCCAGGCGCGCGAACTTCTTCTCCCGGCCGAGGGCCAGGGCCAGTGTCGGCCCGGATGCCCGCCCCCACCCGAAATCAGGCCACGAGATCGTGGCAACCTGGTCGTAGCACGGGCTGAGCCAGGGACGGTGCTCATAGCCCCACTGGAGAGACCAATTCTTCAGGTGCGCGTCGTCGTCGCCAGATGCCACCACGAAGGCCAATCGCGCGACGAAGTCCTCCTGGCCTTCAGCGAGACAGATATCTCCGACCAGCGTGGCCATGCCGTCATAGCTCGCACCAGGGTTCTTGTCGCCGTACTCGTTCTCGGGGCGAAAATCGAGCGCCTGGGCGAAGTCCTCCTGATGGACGCGTCCATCGCCACTCCGGTCGAAACGCCTGATGGCGAAGACCCGCGCCGACGTGCCGAACTGGCGGGTGTCCATCCCGTGCAGCCGCTCGATGGGCAGCACCTGGAAGTCCGGAACCGAAAGGCCGGCCAGACGCGCCCAGGCCATGGTGGCAGCTTCCACTTCGGGAAGTTCCGGGAACCGCTCGCCAGGGATCTTGACGATCCAGTCGCCCGACTGGCCTCGGGCCGGGAACACGAACCTCTCGCCGCTGAGCAGCATCGAGAGTTTCAGTTGCGCCCCTGCCAGCGAGAAGCGCAGGAGGTCGGGGGGCTCCTCCTCGACCGCTTCCGGGTCACGGTGGTCGCCAGGCTGCCCGAGGAGCTCGACAGCACCCGGAAGATCCCGCCCCAGGGCAGCCAGCAGACCCAGGGAATCGGTCTCGCGCAGCTCCCTCTGTCGACAGATCCAGTTCCGCAGCCTTGATCCCTTCTTGGGCAGAAGATTCTCGAACCAGGCCGGGGCGGCCCCGGTGGCCGTGCGCGGCCTGGGATCGACGAGGAAGGCCAGACCCAGGGGTGGGTGTTGTTCACCCTGAAGCCAGTTGGTGTCTGGAATGAAGCGCACACGGCCCTGCCCGACATCATCCAATCGGCCCACGCGCTGGCCATAGACCAGAACGGTCAAGCTGCCGGTGGTTTCCCGACGAGCCGCGCTCACTATTGCTGTATCGGCTCCTCGTAGTAGCATTCCAAGGGGCGCAGCAAGGGCTGATCCCAGGCGGCTCTCTGGAGGATGAGCTTCTGCACGGCGCCGACAACAGCCGCCTCGCGGCGCGCGAGGAACCCCGTCTCGTCCTGCTGACAGAGCAACTCAAAGGATCCCTCATCGATCAGGTGGGATTCCAGGGCCTGGCGGTCCTTGGTCCAGGACCACCGGCTCAACTCGCTGCTCAAGCCCGTGTGGCCGGTGCCCAGCAAGACCCGATTGGCTGCCGTCCTGGCCAGCGCATGGCTTCCGGAATTGACCTTCCAGACCTCCCGAGCAATCCTGCCGCCGTTCACCAGTTCCATGAGCCGCACGGGCCCGAACCGGTCGCGGGGCCCCTGGGCCAGCAGGGCCAGGGTCTCCAGGCGACTGTGCGCGCTCTTCAAATTGAACGACTTCAAGGCCCACTGTCCCGTCGACGGCGAACTGACGCGCGCCAGCAACCGGTCCAGAGACCGTTGCTCTTCTCCGGAGACGATATCCCGAACCTGCTCGCGCATCTGGGAGACCGCGGCGCGTTGGTGGGCCCCCGTGACGGCCCCACGCCACACCCAGCGCGCCAGCGACTTCAGTGTGGCCGGGTGCGAATGGGGATGCACATGGAACCAACGGGCCAGGATGAAGAAGACGACCGGATAGGGGATCAGGCTCACGTGGGGGATCTGGCATTCCTCAACCAGGAACCCGATAGTGCGGGACAGGGCCTCGGCGGCCTCGTCCCGGGAGACGAGGTCCAGTTCGTTCAGGGTACCGATGTCGTCCAGCCGCCGGCTGGGGTCCAGCCCGCTCATGGCCAGGACCGCCTTCAGGATTTCGGCACGGGCAGGAATCCCAAAGCCATCCAGATCGCATCCCTGTTGCAGCACATCCAGGTCCAGCGACGTGCTCGCAACGGCCGAGGGGGCGCCCAGAAGGGCCTGGAACACCTCGTCGGCCCGCATCCGTGCGCCGGTGCTGTTCAAGCGGGCGAAAACGCCGCGCAGCGCCTGCTCGTCGGTCGTATCCACGATATAGGCAGGGATCGCGTAGTCCAGCAGACGCTGCTGGACCTCCTCAACCGTGGCGATCACTTCGTCGGCGGGCGTGTACTCTCGAATCCAACGCCCCAATCGCTTGAGGTCCCCCAAGACGGTCAGCGGGACGTCCAACCCCACCCGATCGGGGGTTGGTGGACCCGGGAGGAACTCACCGTGCTCGGGATCGAAGCGCACCACCCAGCGCTTGTCCCCGGCATGGTCGAGTTCCAGCATAGTCGCCGCCAGAGCCGTGGTCCGCTGCTGTCCGTCCACGACCCACCAGGCGTCGGGGGTCTCGGATGCGGAAAGCGTCGCCCCTCCGACCGTGATCGTCTCGGCGTCGGCCCTTCGCTTCCAGAAGAGGAGCGACCCGACCGGATAGCCCCGCCAGATGCTGTCGAGAAGCTGCACGACATCTTCGGCAGACCAGCGCAAAGGGCGTTGGAAGCGGGGGATCCGCACCTCGCCGCCCTGCACCTTCTGCAGCAGGTCACGCACGGTGACGGTGGTGGCGGTCGGTCGACGTGTCAACGGGCGAAAGAGCGTGGTCATGATGGGGGTATGGCTTCTATTCAGGCTGGGCCCAGTCCTGTGGCGATGGGCCCGGGTTACGGCTTCGTGGAGTGCGGGAGCCTGGCCACACGCAAACGGGCGCAAAGGACGAAAGCGGGAGCGCGCGGAATGTAGACGGGTAGAGCTGTTGTGGGGATGGCGTCGTGAACTGGGAAGCACGAAGCAACGAGAACCTGGAGGCGGCCCGGTTGTGCCGCGCCGCCAAGCTGTGGGCTCCGGCGATTACGCGCTACTACTACGCGGTCTACCAGAAGGCACTGGAGGTCTTGGCGGCGGTTGGTCCAGGAGCCCCGACCACCGTGGACGGGAACGAGTATTGGCCTCACCACTGCGTGGGGCCCGCCTTGTGTGAGGTCTTCCCAGACATCAATGACGTGGAGGACCGGTATGATCTCCTTAGGACCCGCCGAGTCCGAGCGGACTACTCGTCGGACCCGGTCACGGAGCAGACCTGCGCCACCTCCGGAGAGTCCGCAGAACTTCTCCTGGGCTTGATGGGCTGAGGGAGTGCAATGAACACCGAGGAGCGAACGCAGATCCTGGAGCTCCTGGCACAACAGATTGAAGCATGTCTTCCGGGCCTCACCGTCGGCTGGGGCCTGGGGTTGTCCGCCGGCTGCCCGGAAGAAGGCGTGACGCTGCTCGACGCCTTTTCCGTCGCCGAGGAGGATGAGTTGGCCTTCATCAAGGCGATCCGTCCCCTGGTTCGGGAAGCCGAGGCGCGGCTGGCTGCGCCCATCCTGGTCATTCCCCACCAACCCGAAGCAACCCGGACCCTCTATGCAGACATCCCCCAAAAGATCCGGGACCGCAGAGCGGCAGGCGCCTCAGAGGCAACACGTCAAGCAACAGCCGGTCGTCTGGCCAGCTCGTCTCCGAACATTCTGCACCTACGGGCCAGTTGAGCCTGCAAAGCCGATCGCGCTCAGTCGGGCAACTCGAGATGCACCTCGCCCGACAGGACATCGAAGAAGCAGTATGTTCCGTGGGGCGACACGAGGGCGACATGACGCCCAGGCACGCCGCGCACTTGAGGGAGTTTGTCCACGATATATCCGATACGACTGGGTTCGCCCTGCAGCACCTTGGAAACCTCACGAGCAAACAGCTCGCCAAGCCAGAGGAGCGGCTCATGGCTGGAGTGCGCCAACTCCAGCGGTATGGTGTAGTTCCATTGGATGCCCTCCGCGGCGAAAGAGGACGGGAGGAATCTGTTCGCCTCCTCAAACGACTCCAGCAGCACCCTATTCCTGGTCTCATTGTAGACCTTGTCATAACAGACATGGCCTGTGGACCCTTTCTCCATCAAGAACAGGGCAAACGGTACAGCTATGAACCGGGACGCCCAGGAGTCATAGAGCGCCCGACTGTACTCGGAAAAGTTCTCGGTAGACGTAATGGCGTCGAAATCAGGACGCTCGCTATATCCGAAATAGTACTCAGCCATCGCAGATCGCATCTTCTCAGCAATAAAGCCTTCCTTGCTGACCGCAATCACCAGTGCTCGCTCAACATGCTCATTCACGATATCCAGCACGTCTGAGTAGATCTTGTCGCGGGTCCGTTCCGAATAGGTGTCGACTTTCAAGAACTTCAGCTCATTCACGCCTTTGGGCGCGGAAGCCACCACGCAGTTCAGTTTCCGCCGGACCTCCTCCCTCTCCGAATCGCGGATCGCGACAGCACCAACAACGAAGTAGGTCGAGGCACCGGCTTTGCCGACTCCCGGCTCGCCCGACTCGTCGATATACAGGCCGATGGAATCCCTGTCAGAAAGCTCGACCCGACGGAGGGGTCGATCCCGAACCAGGTTGTGTTCGGCCTGAAGGACGCGAAATCGTCCCTCCGCAAGAGCGCTCATCCTGGCCCGTTGTTCTTCCGAAAGCTCACCTGCGTTCCGGCGCCCCAGTTCTGCGACGACCTGAGAGACTGCCTTCAAATACGCAACCGTGTCCACGTTCGGGTCGTCAGCCTCTCGCGTGGAGGTCATGACGACTCTGACGGCCAGCCCATCCTTCAGGTCGAGGAACACTCTGCTGACCGCGGGAAGGTCTTCCGTCAGGATCTGGTACCGGACCCGATCTGCCGCCGCCTGGGCGGCTACAGCCATAAATCCGTCAAGCAGGCCCGGAAGACCCTCTGCCTCGCGCTGGCGGCAGTGTTCAATCAGAGGCTGGTTGGGCATGACGTCGATGTGAGTCGTCACGGCGACCCCGTCGTACTTGTCATGCTCCAGAGTCAGACGCCAGGTTGAGGACCGTGGAACCTTCAACCAGTCGGCGCGGAAGTTGAAGAAATGCTGTTGTTCAGGCATTGTTCACTCCTCAGAGACCATCGGGAAATCGGCGTTTCGCCTCCCCTCGCCCGGCACGCGGCGCCGTGTTTCTGGGCCGGGGGGGTCGAGCGGGACGACGGCACTCAGGTCGGGGCTGGCTTCTTCCTGCCGCGGCGGGCGGTGGGCGTGGGGGGGGCGCCTTCGTAGAGGTGCTCCAGGTCGTGGGCAAGGGCGATCGAGCGGTCGCGGCGGCAGGCGGCCTGGACCTGGTCGGGGCGGAGGGAAAGGGCCAGGTGGGACCAGTCGAAGGCGCCGTCCTGCAGGCCCTTCCAGCAGGCTTCCAGGTCCTTGCGCCAGCGGGGCAGGCGGAAGAGGCGCCACAAGGGGCTGGCGCTGATCAGGACGCCGTCGTCCAGGTTGGGGCGGTACGGCAGGCCGGCCACGCGCAGGAGTTCGTCGCGCAGGTCCTGGAGTTCGGCGTGGAGCTTGCGGCTGGCCTCGGCGGCGGTGCGCAGGCGGGTGGCCTCGTGGCCGGAGGTGGCGGACAGGCGTTCCTCCTGGTCCTGGCGCAGGCGGGCCACCTCGGACAGCTTGGGGTTCACGAACTGGTTGACGGCCTGGTACAGGAGGTCCGGGTGCAGGCGGGGGTAGTAGAGCCACAGGGTATACGAGCCCGACTCGGTGGAGAGGGGCCAGTACACCGGGGCCTGGCGGCGGCTCTTGGAGTAGCGCTTCAGGTGCCAGGCGAAGAAGTCGGCCGGGCGGCGCAGCCAGTCGCGCAGGCTGCGGGCGCCCAAGAGCGCGACCAGGTCGTGCTCGACCTCCTGAGCCCGGTCGCCGAAGAGGAGGCGGGCGGCATCCTGCACCCGGGAGGCCAGGTCGCAGGGGTGGGGGGAGAGGCCCTCGGCGCCGGCGTCGTCCACCAGCAGGCCCGAGGGGGGAACCTGAAGCAGGCCCTCCCCCGCCGCGGGCGCCTGGGTGCCGGGTTGCAGGGCGCCGGGCGGCAGCGTGGGCAGGGGGTCGAAGGGGCCGCGCTGGACGGGTGTGGGCTGCAAGGCCTGGCGCGGGTCCCAGCGGCCGAAGGCGCAGCCCACCAGGTACTGCACCAGGTCGGCCGAGAGGTCGCGCAGGAAGGCGGGGTCGTCGGGCGGGGGTACGTCCACGTGGTGGGGCTGGCCCACCTGCTCTTCCACGTCCTGCCAGTCCCGGTCCGACAGGCGGTACCAGCGGCGCACCCGGGCGTCGATGTCCAGTTGCGCCCGGTCGTAATCCGCCTCCTGCTCGCGCCGCCAGGCCACCACCTGGCGGGCCAGGTCGCGGGGCCCCGCGGGGGCGAAGGGGTGGAAGGGCGAGGCGAACCAGGCGGTCACCTCGTCGCGCAGGTCGGGCTCGGCGCGCACCTCCCACGAGCGCTGGCCCCAGGCCGCCAGGTCGGGGTCGGCGGTGATGCCGGGCGGGACCGGGAGGCGCTGGACCAGGCCGACCTCGTAGGAGTTGGCACCGGCGCCACCCTCGGTTTCGGAGGCGCCAACATTCAGCCCAATGATATATGCTAGGGATCTAGAATTAAAGGCCGCGAGCATTGCCGACTTGTCAACACACGACAGCAATACAATAGCGGGACCCTTATCGGCAAAGGCGCAATTTGCTGGCAGCGCTCGTGGAGCAAACCTCTTATTTGTCCGACGAGGATACGTTAGACCCGCACGAAAATACCAATCTGAATTCTTGACTACGAAGCCCCAATTTCCGTTTATGTAAGGATACTTAGCACAAACGGTTTCCTTCATTTCTCTACCATTATGATGCCACCTAACCGACAAGTGGATATCATCGTGATATGGGCTGAATTCTCCCCCCTTGGCCAAAGATGCCCAGCCATCCGTAGACAAATCAACATCGTCAACTTCCCATCTCAAACGGAGAAAGCGCCCGTCGTTGGAGGTTGCCAGTCCCTGACGGACTTCGGCAATGTTCCCTTCGACTTGGGGTAATCGCGCGAAGGCATTGCGGAGTTCCGACGAGCACCAGTAGCCGTACACCGCGTAGGGCAGCTTGAAGAACTCCGTCTGGTCGACCGCGTAGGTCGAGTCGTCCGAGAGGCCGCCAGCCAGATTCTCGACCGAGGCCAGGACCCGCTCTTCCCGGCCTTCGCTGCCCAGCAGGCGCAAGAAGGTCGAGTTGCCTGCCCGCCGCGGCGCTTCCAGGGTATAACACGCCGTCCTGACCGTAGCTCCATCCAGGACGTGCCCGCCCAAGTGCGCCATGGCCGAAAGGGTCGCCCGCTTCAGCAACACCTCGCGCCGCCACGGCTCCAGGGTGCGGCGGAAGAACCCCGCCTCGGTCGAGATCACCCCCACCTCGCCCTCGGGCGCCAGATCGGTCACGGCCCGGTCCACGAAGGCAGCGAAGAGGTCCTGGTAGCTGTGGGGGTACTGGCCCTCCAGGTAGTCATTGACGGCCGGCGTCTCCGCCCCAAACGGCGGGTTCATCAGCACCACGTCGTAGCGCTGGCGCATCAGGTCCACGAAGCCGAAGCCTGCAGCCGCATCCTTGGCGAAGAGGCGGCGCTGGTAGCTCTCGGCCCCGGCAGCGCGCTCGGCGTAGGCCTGCAAAGCCTCCAAGAGCACCGTCTCCAGGTCTTCCCAGGTGCGCGTCTCGGTGCTGTCGACGATCTCGTCCAGCACCAGTTGGCGGCCCTGGGGCTCCATCTCCTCGAAAAGGTACGACTGGGCGCCGACGGCCTGGGCCTTCCCCTTCTCCAGCACGGCCCGGGTGTCGCGGGCCAGGCGCTCGATCTCCTGCTCGACCTTCAGGAGCGACCCGGCCTCGCCCGCCAGGCGCATGGTGCGGAAGATCTGGCGGACGAAGAGGCCCAGGCTCTTGTAGGGCAGGCCCTGGCAGAACTCCTCGAGCAGGGCCTCCTCGCCGGGCATGGGCTCGGCGCAGACGAAGCGCGAGCGCTCGACGCGGGGGCGTTCGGCGGCGCGCAGGCCCAGGCGCTGGTAGCTCTTCTGGGCGCGCAGCCACATGGCCAGGGCCGCGATCTGCACGGCCCGGGGGTCGATGTCGATGCCGTGCAGGTTGTGCTCCAGGACCAGGCCGGGGATGGCGCGATCCAGGGCCCCCTGGTCGGGATAGTCCTGGCGCAGGGTGCGGCCGGTGACCTGCCAGGCCGGGGACTCGGGGTCATGCCAGGCCTCCCGGTAGACGGTCTCCAAGAGGTCGAAGGAGTACAGCAGGAAGTGGCCGCTGCCGCAGGCCGGGTCCAGGATCCGCAGGGCCCGGGGGTCCTTCCTGGCCCGGAAGGGGACGGCCTCGGTCTCCAGGTCGTAGCGGCGGCAGAGCTCGGCGTAGAGGGAGCGGACGGCCTCGGGATCACCAGGTTCGCCCGCCTGGGCGGCGGGCGGGGCCGACTCCGGGTCGTTGCCAAAGAAGCGCCAGGCCCGCCACTCCTGGTACAGGACGCAGCGGAGCTCCTCGAAGGTGCCCTCCCAGCGGCTTATCTCTCGGAAGCGCTCCCAGGCCCGGGCCCTGAGGTCGTCGGCGTCCAGGCCCAGGTGTCGGGAGGCCCAGTCGGACCCATCCACCGTGGCGGCGTAGCGCCAGAAGTATCCCAGGTCGTCGCGGTCGGGGTCGGGGCGCGTCCAGAGGGCTTCCTCGGTCGCTCCCGGGGACGGCCACTCCTCGGTGGCCACGAAGGGTGCAGGCGCAGCTTCTCCAGGCCCCAGGAAGACGGGGCGGCGGCGGCGGACCAGGTAGCGGCAGTCCTCCACCAGGCGGGTATCGCCCCGGCGCATCTCGTACCACAGGCGGCCCAAGGTGTTGTCGGAGAGGAACTCGACCACGTAGCGGGGCGTGAAGAACTGGTTGCGGACGGCCAGCTCGCGGCTGGAGCGGGGGGCCTGCGACGCGGCGCGCATGGCGTCGCGCTCCTCCTTGGGGTTGAAGTACTGGTAGATCCAGCCGATCGTCTCGTCCTCGGCCCACAGGCGGGAGAGATCCGGGGCGTTCAGGCGGTCCAGCACCTCCTCCAGGGCCTGGTCGCCCGGGAAGAGCAGCGAGTGCGGGGCGCGGCGGTCGAAAAGGGCGCCCAGGTCCACGGCCAGCTCGTCGCCCACCCGCTCCAGATAGGTCCGGTAGGCCGGGCCCCGGCCGCCCAGGGCGTCGCCGGCCAGGCGCTCGAAGAGCTGGAAGCCCTCGGACTCCAGGCCCCGGCGCACGGACTCCAGGACCAGGCCGCGCTCTTCGGCCAGGCGCAGGGCGGCCAGGCGGTTCAGGACGGCGAAGGCGGTCCGCAGGGCCATCGCCTGGAAGGCGGCCTGGCGGCGGGACTGCTCGAAGCGGGCGCCTCCCGGCGCGGTGGCGGGGTCCGCCGCCTCCTGGGCGGCCAGGTGCTGTTGCCAGGCGCGCAGGGCCCGGGCCACGTCGCGGCTGCGGTCGTCCAGGTGGCGCAGGGACTCCAGGGGCAGCACGGTGCCCTCGGGCTGCAGGCCGTAGGTGCGCTGCAACTGGTCCTGGAGGTCGGCCACCAGGAGCCGGCGGCAGTCGGCCACCAGGCGGGCCAGGGCGGTGCGGGTGGGCTTGTCGAAACTCACTGGACGGACTCCTCGGGGGCGGGAGACGGGGACTCGTCCTGGTCAGGGCCCGCCAGCACGATCTCCACCTCGCGCTGCTGCTGCAGGGGCTCGGACAGGCGCACCCGCAGGCCCTCCAGCCAGTCGGCGAGGTCGGCAAGGCTTTCCAGGCGCCGGGAGGGCACCAGGTCGCGCACGGAAATCCGCTCGATGCGGGGGGAGCGGGGCGGCGCAGGCCCGTCCCCGGGGTCGGGTTCGGGCTCGTACTCGGGCTGGGGAGGCGGGGCGGGGGCCCGGCGGCGCACCTCGGCCTCCACCTCGCGCAGCCTCTGGGGCAGGCCGGAGAGGCGGCCCAGGGCGTGGCCGATCGAGGTGAACTCCTGGCCCTCCCGGGGGCGCTGGGGCAGGTCCAGGCGCAGCAGGCGCTCGGCCAGGTCCTCCTGGTCCTGCTGCTCGAGGCCGGCCCAGGCGGGCTGGCGCTCCAGTTCCTGCAGGGCCTGACGCCTGGCCGCCTCCACCCGCTGGCGCAGCTCGGCGTAGCGACTTTGAGCCTGCTCGCGCAGGAGGCGGACGGCCCCGCGCAGGTCGGCCATCCGGGCGGGCAGGTCGTCGGCCTGCAGGCACTGCTCGAGGCGCTGGCGCTGGCCGGGAAGGTCCAGGTCGCGGGCCTCCTCGGGGCAGAAGTCCAGCAAATCGCGCATCTCGCGCTGCAGGCCCTGGACCCGGCGCAGCTCCTCCTCGCCCCCCTCGTCCAGGCAGCGCACCAGCTCGCGGGCCCAGCGCACGTCGGACGGGAAGGCGCTGTCGCCGGTGCCCAGCAGGCAGGCGGCGGCGCCGGCGTCCTGGCGCACCAGCTCGGTGCACTCCTCCAGCAGGCGCCGGGCGCGCTCCTCGCCCGACAGGTTCAGCAGGCGCAGGCGGTCGGGAAGCGAGCCCAGGCGCTCCATCAGCTCGGGGACGTGCTGGCGCACGGCGGCGCTGATCTTGTCCTCGAGCGGCACCACGTCGCCGCCGAAAAGCTCCTCCAGGCGGCGGGCGGCGCGGTCCAGGGCGTCCAGCGAGGGCTTGCTGCCCCGCAACGAGACGCCCACGCGGTTGAAGTTCAGGGTGGAGCGCAGGGCCTCGGCGGCCGAGGGGCCCGGGGTGGTCAGGGTGCCCTCGGAGGTGTGCAGTTCCACCTCGCCCGCCATCAGAAGGCCCGCCACCAGGTAGCGGGTGGCGTCCTTGGACCAGCCGTAGGGGGCGGCGGCGAACTCATCCTGCAGGGTATTGCCGGGGATCCGGCCGGCGCCCGTCTGGTCCAGGCGCCCGCGCAGCACGCGCAGCACCTCGGCCAGGGCGGGATGGGCAGGGTCGACCCGGGCCTGGCCGCTCTTCTTGACGACCAGCTTGAGGGGGTCCAGGTCGGCGGGGACCCGGTCCAGGCGCTCGACGCCCAGGAAGCGGGCGGCCGTCTCGGTGGGCGGGCGGACCGCCGCCAGGCGCAGGTGCGGGAAGACCAGGGCGGCCGCCTCCGCCAGCATGCGGCGGGCCGCCGCGGACACCGAGTCGCCGGCCTCGGCGGCCGGGAGGGGCTTGCCCCGGAAGAGCAGTACCCCCTGCTCGAGGGCCCGGCGCATGGCCCGGCCGGCGCCCTCGCCGTAGACCTCCTTCTGGCGGCGCTCGGAGCGCAGGAAGCCGACCACGTCCTTGTCCGAGCCCTCGGGCACGGCGCGCAGGAACTTCTCGGAGCGCACGGCCTCGGCCAGCAGGTCCTCGACCTCGCCGGGGAAGTCCACCAGCCAGACGATCGAGTTGCGGTACTGCGGCAACCCGGCCGTGTCGGCCAGGAGGGCCTGGCGGCGCTCTTCGAAGCGCGGGCCCTCGACGGCCTCCAGCAGGAACTGGATCTCGGAGCCCTGGCCCAGGACGGGGGAACGTCCATAGGTGACGCCGGCCGCCACGCGCTTGACCCCCTCCAGGTCCACGGCGGGGGCGGGCTCGAACAACTCCTCCAACAGCCTCACCCGCAGGGCGTTGACCTCGCCGGCGGTGGGCTGGATCCCGTCGCGCATCCGGCGCAGGGGCTTGACGCCCTCGCTGAGGAAGAGGAAGCCCCCGGCCTGCGGGTCCTCGACCAGGCCGAACTCCTTGCGCTCGACCAGGTTGGCCAGGGCCGCGCGCACCTCATCGGCCAGGCCCGGCGAGCCCAGGGCCGGGTAGAGCAGGGCGGCCAGGTTCTGGGCGGTGCGCGGGAAGCCGGAGATGGGCTGCAGAGCGGCCACCGCCTTGGCCAGGCGGACCTCCAGCGACCCCCTGGGGAAGGCGCCCTCCACCCGGTCGACCCCCTCGACGGCGTGGCGGTACTCGCGGGCCAGGTCCACGCGCAGGGTGTCGTAGAAGTCGTCGACGCCGGCCAGGCTGCCCACGGGACGCTCGGCCAGGGGGTGCCGGCCGGCCGGCAGCGACCGGCCCACGTCCACCAGGATGTCCTGGATCACCCGGATGGCCGAGCGCAGGCCCACGCCGCCCGTGGAACGGGCCAGGGTGCGGATAAGCTCGAGCAGGATGTCGAAGTGCTGGGGCAGGAAGGGGTAGAAGCGCAGGAACTGGTCGCGGTCGGGGTCGCCCTTGTAGAGGATGGTGCCGACAAGGCGCGTGAAGGTCAGGGCCGCCTGGCCGGTGCGGTCGAAGAGCTGGCCCACCGCCCGCGAGCCCTCGGGGGACTTGGTCAGAAGCCGGCGGTAGGTGATCTCGCGGATGTCGGCGGCGTCCAGGTGCAGCGAGATGGGGAAGCGGTCGCGAAGCTTGTTCAGCTCGGCCGAGTTGCGGGCGGCCTTCTCGACGATCTCGGTCAGGGTCTGCTGGCCGGTGGCCACCAGCCACACCTTGCCCTTGCCGACCTCCTTGAGGTTGCGGGCCAGGCCGTCCAGGTTCAGGATCAGCTCGCCCCGGGGGGCCACGTACTGGCCCACCTCGTCCACCAGGAAGAGGATCGCCTCGCAGCCGCTGCGGCGGCGCACGATGTCGATCATGCGGCGGGCCTGCTGGCGGACGTCCAGGGCCTCCTCGAACTTCAGCGAGCGGAAGGAGCCCTTGTCGGGGAACTCCTCGGGCAGGAAACGGCTGACCAGGGCGTCGGCCCGGGACACGCCCAGAAGAGGGTCGTTGTGGATCTCGTCCCACTCGCCCTTACCCGGGAAGACCTCGCGGTAGGCCTGGCGGAAGTCCGCGAGCCTACCCGACTGGTCCAGGCGGAACTCCAGTTGGGCCAGCTTCTTCTCGCGCGAGTAGCCCGCCCACTGCAGGACCTTCCAGTACAGCACGGTGGCCACGGGGGCCAGGGCGGTGTCGGCCAGTTGCTCGGCCGCCAGGTCCAACAACACCACCGCCGTGCGGATCTTGTGGGCCGTGGTGCGCAGTTGGGCCCGCACGTCGGGGGCGTTGATCCGGTCGGAGAGCAGGTCCAGGAAGGCGCGCCCCGAGACCTGGCGCTGGGGGTCCAGGGCGAAGCCCAGGTACTTGGTGAACGAGCTCTTGCCCGAGCCGTAGAAGCCGGAGACCCAGATGCCGACCTCGGTCACGTCGCCCAACGTCGCGCCCCGCTCGAAGTGGTCCAGGAACTTGCGGAAGCACCCCTCGACGTGGGCGGTGACCTCGTACTCCTCGACCTCCCGCGCCAGGCGGGCATCGTCCGTGGCGTAGTAGTCGATGACCTTCTCGATGGGCCGGTCCAGGGGCCGGCTGGCCGAGAAGAGCTGGCGGATCGTCTGCATCAGTCGCCTCCGAGGATGATCGAGCGGTAGTTGCCGTCCGGGGGATAGAAGCCCAGGAAGCGCAGGGCCGTGCTGCCGTCCCGGCGCCCGGGGTAGAAGAGCACGGTGGGCACCTTGACCTGGTCGTGCAGGGCCGTCTCGAGGGTGTGGGTGCGGTAGTAGGGGTGCAGGAGGGCGGCGTCGGTCAGCAGCAGCACCCGGCCGGGAGCCTCGCGGGTGACCTGGGCCCGCAGGCCCTCGATCAGGGCGTCGTGGCGGCGCAGCGAGTCCTTCACGGCGTCGACCACCTCGTGGAGGTCGGCCTCCTCCTCCACCTCGAGCCATGACTCCCAGCGCCCCGAGGCCTCGATGGCCGCGCGCATCAAGCTGCCCAGCGAGAGAACCTCGGGCTTCCAGCCGTCCTGCTCGAGAAGGGCACTCCACTGGGGCAGCTTGCGCTTGACCTCGAGCGTGTCCTGGGGGTGGTGCACGAAGTAGAAGAAGGGATCCGAGCGGGCCGGGTCCAGGGCGTCCTGGTGGCGCAGCCGGCGGCGCAGCTCAGAGAAGGTCGAGTCCAACGAGGACATCGGCAAGCTCCTCCCGGTCGGAATGGTTCCAGCGCAGGTCCACGACCGACCCCGCCGCCTGGAAGATCCAGAGATCCTGGGGCGCGAGGTCGGAAAGTTCGCGGCGCACGGCCTCTTCGTCCAGTTGCCAGAGGCGCCAGTCGGGGTGGGCGGTCACCCCCGAGTCGGTCACCCCCTGGAAGTGCAGGTCGTAGGCCAGCCAGGCCACCGAAAGCTGGTGGGGGGCGCAGGGGAGCAGCTCGCGCAGGCCCCGGCGGGGAGGGCCCAGCAGGCCCAGCTCGGTCAAGAGGCGCACCAGGCCCTGGGAGACGCGCTCCCGGACCGCCGGGCTCCAGGGGCGCTCGGTGCGGCCCTGCTGCTCGGCCTCGCTCAGGAAGGGGACGAGGTCGCGGGCGGAAAGCGCGGCGATGCCCTGCCGGCGCAGGCGGGGCACAACTTGTGAGGCCACGTCCCGCACCAGGCGGTCCGAGCGGGCCGCCAGCACCAGGCTGACCTGGGCGAACCACTCGCCGCGGGGGCGTTCCTGCAGCAGGCGCTGCAGAAGCCGGGCGTTGGCGGGGTCGCCCAGGTAGCGGCGGGCGAAGACCCGGCGCACCAGGTCGTGGACCCGCTGGGCGGTGTTGCGGCCCAGCAGGTCCTGGGCCAGCACGCGGGCCTCGAGGTCGGCGGGAGAATGGCCCGGACGCCAGGCGCGCAGGAGTTCGCGGCACTCCGCGAGCAGGGCGCCGCCCTTGATGACCCGCGAGGTGTAGGGCTGTTCGGGCAGGTCCCGGGGGGTCACGCGCCGTCCTCGGGCTGGAAGTAGGGGTAGACCCGCAGACCGGCGCGGGCGGCCCCGGCGTACAGGGCCCCCAGGCGGTCCAGGCAGGCGGGCAGGTCGGCCAGCGACCCCAGGCTGCGGGGGCCCTCCTCCGCGGACCCGGTGGAGGCGGGGTCCAGGGTTTCGAGGAGGGCCTGCAGGTCGTCCGGAGGGGGCTGGAGGTCGTGGGCGGGGTCCTCCAGCAGGTCCTGCAGGCGCCCCTCCAGGGCCTGGGGCAGGCGGAAGAGGTGGAAGCGCTGGGGCCCGACGTGAGGGTCATGCTCGCGGGCGGCGGCCAGGGTGACCGTCTCCAACCCGGCCCGCACCGAGGTGCGCGGGAAGAGGCGCGCCGCCATCCGGGCGCCGGCCCCGGACAGGATCTGCGTGCGCCACCAGGGAGGCGCGACGCGCTCGCCCAAGGCCCCGACGGCCAGGCGCAGGCGCAGGATGTGGTCGAGGCGGGTCGGATCCATGGCTTCCCCTCGCGGCAAGACTTGCAGGCGCAGAGCCGAGGCTTCGCGCCACCATGATGGACCCCTCCCGTGCCAAGGAGTGTCACCTCCGAGCGGCCTGACACTCCCTGTCACCACCTCCCTCCTATCCTGAAGGCAGGAGCCGACCCGGAGGTGGGAGTTGAACAGGCAGCCCGTCAGTCCACAGACCCTTTCCCAAGCCAGCAGCACGCCGTTCTACCTGGCCTGCGTCACCCTGGTCGTGTGCTCGGCCGCGGTGGTGACGGTGACGCGGTCCTCAGGCCTCGGCGCGCTGGGGTTCCTGGCGGGCGTGGCCTTGGCGATGTTCTTCCTGGTGCTGCCGTCCTGGCTCGAGCACCGGGCCGCCGGCCTGGACCAGTTGCACGTGGCCCTGGCCGAGCTCGAGACGCGCGCCTACGACCTGGATTCGGTCCGGCGCGAGCACCGGCGGGCCCTGGCGCGCTCGGAGGAGCTCCAGGAGAAGGCCGAGGAGCTGGCGGGAGTCCTCCGGGAGCAGGCCAGCCGACTGGCTGACCTCTTCGGGCTGCAGGAGGAGCTGATCCAGGCCCGGCAGGACCGCCAGCGCGCCCAGAACCTGTTGGAGGCCCGGGATCGCGTCCTGGTCGAGCACCACGACTCGCTGGAGCGGCTGCTCTCGCAGGAGGGCCTGTCGCCAGAGTACCTGGAGGCCAGCACGCGGGCGCTGCAGCAGTTGCGGCGCACGCTCTCCAGCACCGGGCTGGACCCGATCCGGCCCGGACCGGGCGATCCCCTGGACGAGCGCATGCACCAGGTGCTCGGCGTCCGGGAACCAGGCCCGGGAGTTGCCGAGCACCACGTGATCCACTGCGAACGATCCGGCTTTCGCCGGGGCGACACCATCCTTCGCCGCGCCGAGGTCTTCCTGGCGGCGGCGAGCGGCCAGACGGAGGGCCAGGCATGAGCAAGCACCCTTGTATCGGAATCGACCTTGGCACGGCCACCTCGGAGATCGCCGTCTGGCAGGACGGGGCCCCGCTGGTCCTGCCCGACCCCGACTCGCCCGGGCGCAGCCCCGTGGTCCCCTCCATCGTGGCGGTGGATCGCTCGGGTCGGCTGCTGGTGGGCGAGTCGGCCCGAGCCTACGTGGATCTGCCCGGCAGTGGCGCGCGGCAGGTCAAGCGCAGGATGGGCAGCGGCGAGCAGGTCGCCCTGGGCGGCAAGGCCTACCGGCCTGAGGAGATCTCGGCGCAGATCCTGCGGCTCCTGAAGAGCAACGCCGAGCAGGCCCTGGGGGTGCCCCTCACACAAGCGGTCCTCTCGGTTCCGGCCAACTTCGGCGAGGCCCAGCGCAAGGCCACCTACGACGCCGCCCGCCTGGCCGGGCTGGAGGTGGTGCGCATGATCAACGAGCCCACCGCCGCCGCCCTGGCTTTCGGCGTGCGGAACTCGGACGCCGAGGGCCAGGTGGTGGTCTTCGACTTCGGCGGGGGCACCCTGGACGTCACGGTCCTGGAGATGATGGAGGGCATCCTCGAGGTCAAGGCCAGCTACGGGGATGCGCAGCTCGGCGGCAAGGACTTCGACCAGGCCCTGGCCGACCTCCTGGAGCAGAGGTTCCGGCTGGCGCACCCGCAGGCTCAGGCCTCCGAGCGGGCCCGCGCCGAGCTTCGCTCGGTGGCCGAATCGGTCAAGACCCAGCTCTCGCGGCACGCCGCGGTGCAGGCCTTCTGTCCCAACTACGCCGTCGAGGCGGGTCGCCCTCTGGACCTGGAGTTCGAGGTCACGCGCCGGGAGTTCGAAGAGGCCATCCGCCCGCTGCTGGAGCGGGCCCGCAAGTGCCTGCAGGCCTCGCTCGAGAAGGCGAAGGTCCAGCCTCGCACAGTCGGGCGGGTCCTCCTGGTGGGAGGCACCACCTACGTCCCGGCGGTTCGAACCCTGGTGGCAGAGATCATGGGTCAGGAGCCCCGACGCGAGGTCGACCCCGACCTGGCCGTGGCCCAGGGAGCCGCCATCGAAGCCGCCCTGATCGCCGGGGAGATCCCCAGCGACCAAGGCCTGATCAAGACCGACGTGACCAGCTTCGGGCTGGGGGTGAACGTCGTCGGATTCGTCGGACTTCACATGGTCAACGACCTCTACGACGCCCTGATCCAGCCCAATACCACCCTCCCCTACCAGGTCAGCAAGAGCTACTCGCTTCTGCACGCCGAGCAGAAACAGGTCCAGCTCTGCCTGTACCAGGACCATGAAGGGACGGCGAAACGGGTCGTCGACGCCCAGGCCACGGGGCTCTCGGCCGAGATCGAGGACATCCCGGTTTCCGAGACAGGCGAGCCCCACCCCCTGGAGGTCGACTTCTCCTACGACCTGAACGGGCTGATCCAGCTCCGGGCCCGGATCCCCACCACCGGCCAGGAGGTCGCCCTGATGACCTCCCGCGACGGCGCGCGGAGCCTGGACCCGGCGGCCTTCGCACAGTCCAAGGCCAAGGTGGACGACCTGTGGTCCCGAAGCCCCCTGGCCAACCGCTACGAGGGGCTGATCCGCAAGGCCGAACGGATGGTCCCGGAGTTGCGGCCCGAAGACCGCAAGAAGGTCCACCAGGCCACGGCAGCCCTGCAGGAGGCCCTGGCCTCCGGAGACGAGTCCCGCGTCGAGAAGGCCGCGGACCGGCTGACCGATCTCCTCTTCGACCTGGATGGAGCCTAGAGCCATGGAGGACCCCTACGCCATCCTGGGCATCCCCGGCACGGCCAGCCCCGAAGAGGTCCGCCGGGCCTATGCCCGACTGGTGCGCCGGCACCCGCCGGAGAGCGACCCCTCGAGCTTCGCGCGGGTCCGCCGGGCCTACGAGGTCCTTCGCGATCCCGCCCGCCGGGAAGAGCACGACGCCGAGGCGATCTGGGGGGACGAGTGTCGCGCCCTGGTCCAGGAAGCCGAAGAGCACCTGCACCAGGGCCGCCCGGCTCGGGCCACGGCCTTGCTGAAGCGGGTCCTGGTGCTGAACCGGAACCTGGACCCGGCCCGTCGCCTCCTGGTCCGGGCCCTGGGCGCCCAGGGGCGCTTCCGGGAAGCCCTGCGCGAGGCCGAGCGCCGGATCTCCCGGAGCCAGGAGGACCTGGGACCTCTCTGTCAGGCGGCCTGGATCTGCTACAGGTGGATCGAGGTCTCGCGCGACCACCCCGTCCGGAGACGACGGCTGGAGGCGCGGGCCCACGACCTGCTGGACCGGGCCCATCAAGCCGACCCCGAACACCTCGGGGTCCGTGTCGTGAGAGCCGAACTGTACAGGCTCATGGACCGGCCCGAGCGGGCCCTGGAGTGGCTGGATGGCAAGTCTCCCGGCGGCAGCGGAAACAGACTCTGGAACCTCAAGCCCCGCCTGATCGAAGCTGCCCTGATGATCGACCGCCTGGACCGCCGAGGGCTCCAGGCGTGCCTGCGGGGGATCGAGTTCGCCTGCCTGGTGGGTGAGAGCGAGAAGGAGGCGGGCCTCTTCTTCGTCCAGCAGGCCCGGAAGGAGATCAGACGGGGGAGTTTCCATTCCCTGCGCTGGCTGATCCACGCGGCCGAGGTGTCGGGCTCGGGGGCCCAGGAGGTCCGCCAGGCCCTGGCGCCCCTGAAGGACCTGCATGCCCTGATCCGCGAGCGGAACCGCATCCCGCCCAAGCTTTGGGGAGTGCGCCGACTGCTTGGACTGGAGATCGAGCTGATCCGGGTGCCGGTCGAGCGCGAAGCGGAGATCCTCCGGCACTGGGAGGAGGTCCAGCACAGAGTCCTGGAAGAGCCCCACAGGCTTCGCCGCCGCTGGGCCAGGAAGCTGCGGGAGTCCTGCCCTATCTTCAGCGGACGGAACCAGCCTCTGCTGGCCGCATTGGAGGAACCCTGATGCCGGACGGAAAGGGTCTCGGAAACCACTACGAGCGCCTGGGAGTGGCCCCCGAGGCCTCCGACGAAGAGCTCAAGCGCGCCTATTGCCGAGCGGTCCGCAACCATCCGCCGGAGGCCGATCCCGAAGGGTTCCGACGGATCCGGGAGGCCTGGGAGACCCTCAAGGATCCCCGCTCGCGCAGCCAGTACGACGCCCTCCTGCGTCATGGCGGCGAGATCCAGCGCCTCTTCGAGGCGGCCCAGGCCGCGGAGGAGGCCGAGGACTTCCAGGAGGCCGGCCGCCTGCTGAAGCGCATCCTGGTCCTGAGCCCGGACATGGAGGCGGCCCGGGTCCGGCTGGCCTTCGGCCATCTTCGCCAGGAGGACTGGGACCAGGCCATCCGGCAATTCGACCACCTGGTCCGGGAGGGGGCCGAATCCGAACATCACTGCCACTGGGCGGCCCAGGCGCGATTCCTCCAGGCGATCCAGGAGGCGACGCCGGAGGCACGCTCCGAGAAGCTCTTCAAGGAGGCGATGGAGCTGTACCGGCGGGCCAGCCGACTGGAGCCCGCCAACGCCGAGCCCCACCTGGGCATGGCCCGCATCCACCGCCACCAGGGGCGCCTGGACGAGGCCCTGGTCTGCGTGGAGAGGGCCGTGGGCGCCGACGGCCGGGTGGACTTCCAGGACTTCGAGGCCCTGCATCTGGCCTGCCTGATCCATCTGGACCGCGAGGACCCGGCGGGGTTCGAGCAGACCCTGCGACGCATCGGGGGGCTCTCGGCTGAAGCGGAGTCGATCAAGTACGTCGGGTGGCACTTCGCCGAATCCGCCCTGCGCGCGGCCCGGGCAGGAGCCTTCGTGCCGGCCGGCCGGCTGGCCGCGGCGGCCCTGGAGTTCGCACCCGACGAGCCCTGGATGCGCGAGATGGCCGAGGACTTCAAGCAACTGGCGGAGGTGGCGCGGGAATTCGAGAGGGTCCCCGAGGACGAGGAGTTCCTGAAGATCATGCTGGCGCTGGAGCTGCAGCTCTGCGTCGCCTCCGAGGAGGAACGGGAGCCGTTGCAGGCCCGGTGGAACGAGACGGTGGGACTCCTTCCCCGGATCAAGCCGGAGGTGCTCTTGAAATGGAGCGCCATCCTGAAGAAGAGCTGTCCGACCTTCTATCGGCGCAACCAGGAGCTGGTGGACCAGATGGAGGCCCTGGGCGCCAGGCTGGCTCCGATCCTGGCGGAAGGGGACCGGGCCTGCCAGGACCCCCAGCTTCCCGAGGTGCTTCGCGGGGTGGCGGGGTTGATGCGCTGCATGGCCGCAGACCCGCTCGGAGAGCACAAGGAAGAGCATGTCCAGGGAATCGGGAAGGCCTTCGAGACCGTGCCGACCTGGCCACCCGCGGAGATCCGGGCCGGCCTGACCAGGCTCCGGACCCGGTATCCGGCCCTGTGCGCCAGCTACGAACCGTTCCTGGGGGATCTGGAGAAGGTCGTGGGGACGAAGTACGTCGAGCCCGCCGCGGACAATTCGGGGTGGTGCGGCTGTCTCTTCCTGGTCGGAATCGCCGGCCTGCTGATGGCCCTGATCGGGGGTTGCGGCTAGATCCGGAGGCCTCTGAGCTCCCGGTCAGGTCGCACCTGGCGCCTTGACGGATGACCGGTTCCCTGTAGAATCACGCAAAAGCCCCCGTGCCTGTTGCTATTTGGGAGGTCCCTGTTGTCCAAGTCCCTGATCGTTGCCGAGAAACCCAGCGTGGCCCGCGATATCGCCAAGGCCCTGGGCGGCTTTGAAGACCACAAGGAATACCTGGAGAGCGAGGCCTGGGTGGTGTCCTGGGCCGTGGGCCACCTGGTCGAGTTCAAGGATCCCGACGAAATCGACCCCCGCTACCGTCAGTGGAAGCTCGAGGATCTGCCGATCCTCCCCTCCCCCTTCGAACTCAAGCCCAAGCAGGGCAACTCGGCCCGCCTGACCATGCTCAAGAAGCTGCTCCACCGCAAGGACGTCACGGATGTGGTCAACGCCTGTGATGCCGGCCGCGAGGGCGAGTTGATCTTCCGCGAGATCCTGGACTACCTGAAGATCCGCAAGCCCAGCCGGCGCCTCTGGCTGCAGTCGATGACCCCCGAGGCCATCCGTCAGGGCTTCCAGAATCTGCGCCCCGGCTCCGAATACGATCGCCTGGGCGACGCGGCCCGATGCCGCTCGGAGGCCGATTGGCTGATCGGGATGAACGCGACCCGGGCCCTGACCCGGCGGATGAAGACCCGCACCGAGAAGAACTCCTGGTCCGCAGGCCGGGTGCAGACCCCGACCCTGGCCATGCTGGTGGACCGGGAGCTGGAGATCCTCTCCTTCCGCCCGACCCCCTTCTGGCGGATCCAGGGCCGCTTCGTGGCCCCCGACGGGAACTCCGGCGCTCACGAGTACGAGGCCACCTGGTTCGACCCGTCTTTTCGCGGGGACCCCGACCACCCGCGCAAGGACGACTGGATCCCCGACGAGGCCCGGCTCTCAGAAATCCTCGAAGCCGTGCGCGGCAACCCGGGGGTGGCCGAGGAGACCCGCAAGCCGCAGAACGAGTCGGCTCCGCCGCTCTTCGACCTGACCACCCTGCAGAGGGAGGCCAACCGCCGCTTCGGGATGTCGGCCCGGAACACCCTGGGTGCTGCCCAGAGGCTGTACGAAGCCCACAAGCTGATCACCTACCCGCGAACCGACTCGCGCTGCCTGCCTCCCGACTATCGGGGGCCCGTCCAGGACGTCCTGCGCATGCTGGAAGGGAAGGCGGGGCGACCGGCGGACGGCTTGCTGGACTTCCCGCTGTACGGAAGGGCAGCCCGCCACCTCCAGAAGGAGGGCCTGCAGAACCAGGCCCGGATCTTCGATGCCAAGGGCGTCAGCGACCACTTCGCGATCATCCCCACCACCGAGGTGGCTCCGGCCGGACTGCGACCCGACGAAGCCAGGATCTACAACCTGATCGTCCGGCGCTTCCTGGCCGCCTTCCATCCCCCGGCCACCTGGATCAAGGTCGAGCGGGTCACCGTCGTGGCCAAGAACCACTTCCGCACGCGTTCCCGCCACCTGGCCAAGGCCGGATGGTATGAGGTGTACGGGCGCGACGCCGAGTCCGAGAAGGACCGCGAGCTGCCCGCCCTGGTCCCAGGTCAGGACAAGACGCGCGACGTCCCGGCCCGCAACCTCACCCTGGAGGCCCGCGCCGACGAGACCCGCCCCCCCGCCCGCATCAACGAAGGTCGGCTGCTCAGCCTGATGGAGAACGCCGGGAAGAACGTCGACGACGAGCAGCTCTCGCGAATCCTCCACGAAAAGGGGCTGGGGACTCCGGCCACCCGGGCGGAGATCATCGAGGCCCTGATCACCCGAAAGTACGTGGAGCGGGTGAAGGGGGCCCTGAAGACGACCACCAAGGGCATCCTGCTGATCGACATGCTCCGCCGCATCGAGGTCTCGCGACTGGCCTCGCCCGAGCTGACCGGCGAGATGGAGTTCCGCCTGCACCAGGTCGAAGAGGGCGCGCATGAGCGCGATGACTACATGTCCGAAATCCAGGACTACACCATCGAGATCGTCGAACGGGCTCGCAACTTCGAATACGCCGGGCTTTTCGCCGAAGAGCCCCCCTTGGGTTCCTGCCCGCTCTGCCGGGTGCGGAAGGTCCGGGAGCAGGCCCGATTCTACGCCTGTGAAGGCAACCAGGGCAAAGGCGATGGCGAGTGCGGGTTCATCCTCTGGAAGGACCGCGCGGGACGCTACCTGGACCGACGCACGGTCGAAGAGTTGCTCTCGGTCGGCCAGACCGATTTCCTGGAAGGATTCGCAACCTCTTCGGGCCAGGCCTATCGGGCCCGTCTGCGCCTGACCCCGACCGGCGAGTGTGAGCTGGAGGCCGAGCGCTCGGACGACGCACCGGACACCCCGGCGGCCCTCCCCGTCAGCGACGAGCCGCTGGGCGAGTGTCCCTTCCATCCGGAGTGTCAGGTGGTGGAGACCCCGACCCACTATCGCTGCCTGGGAATCTGCGTCGAGAAGACCGACAGGAAGTCCGGGCTGACCCTGCCCCGCGTGGTCTGCCAACGGGAGATCTCCCGCGAGGAGGTGCAGCCCTACCTGGCCGAGAGGAAGACCGCTCTGCTGGAGAACTTCATCTCGCGCTTCGGCAAGCCGTTCAAGGCCTGGCTGCTGCTCAAGGACACCGGCAAGCACGGCTTTGAATTCCCCCCCCGGGCGCCCTCGGCAGGGCGTCGCGGAGCGCGCGCCAGGACCGCGGAGGAGTCCGAGAAAGAGGCGGCCCCCTCGCGAGGGAGGACCACCACCCGGAAGACCGCGGGGGGCAAGACCTCGACAGGGAAGTCGGCGACGCGCAAGACGGCCACGCGCAAGGCCACCAAGGCGACGACCGCCACCAAGACGGCGAAGTCGACCTCGGCCAGGGCTGCCAAGAAGACCTCAGAGACCGCCCCAGGCGACTCGGCCACCAAACCGACGCGTTCCCGCAAGGCCGCGCCGAAGAGCTGAGCCGTGCCCGAGCACGCTGTGACCGTTCCCCTGGCGGGTCGGATGGCCCTGGCCTGCGGGCTGGCCTGGTGCCTCCTGGTTCCGTGCACCCCGGCCCTGGCGCTGGAAGACCCGCAGGGGGAGCCTCCTGTTCCCCGAAAGAGCCCCATTCGGTCCGCCCTCCCGGGCGGTGCCTGGAGACCCTCTCCTCGGCCCGGAACCGGGGAGCCCCAAGGAGGAAGAGCCGTGGCCCAGATTCCCGTGGCCGTCGAGGTCACCCCGGAGATGACTCCGCAGCAGATGCGAGCCTACTACCTCGAGCAGACCCGCCGCAGCATGACGGAATGGGAAGCCAGGAACTGGTCCTTTGAGGACTCACCTCCCTTCCGCCTGGAGGATCCGGGTCCCCTGGAGGTCCGCCTGACTCCGGAGCTGGCCCGGAAGATCGACCTGCGCGCCCAGGTCGAAGCCTTCGCCGCCGAGGCCCAGGTCTCCACGGCAGGGGTCCGCGAGAACCAGAACGTCCTGTGTCCTTGGGACCACCGCTACCGGATCAACGAGTACATCCTGGCCCTGATGAGCGAGTCGCTCAGCCGCCTGGTGAAGGAACTCCACCAGGAGCGGGTCGCCGGCCTGCCGCAGATCTCCCCGGAAGAGGTCGCAACCCGCCTGGGGCCGGTCGGCGTGGAGACCATCGAGGAGATCTTCGGGATGGACCTGGCGGAGGCCATGCGCTTCGCCCGCCAGAACCCGATCCGCATCGTCGGAGGGGAGGTCCGGTCCAACACCCCTCGCTTCGTGGATCTGGCCTCCCGGATCTATGCTGCGCAGGGCCTGCACGTCTTCCTGACCGAGGACCCCTCCTGCCAGGACACCTCCACGATCTTCCTGTGGAGCTTCCTGACCTACATGCTGGGACTGTCGGGAGGGGACTACTACACCTCCAGCCACGGCGCGCCCCAGAAGCAGAGCGACAAGATCCTGGGGCCGGACGGCTCGCAGTACCTGCCCCCGGAGTATGCCCGCATCGTGACCCACATGCGGGACATCCTGCACCAGGTCGAGACCACCGGCTACACCCTCCGCCTGGCTGCCCGAGACGATGCCCACCTGCACCGTTCGCTGACCTATCCCCGGATGGGGCGCCTGTACGCCGACTACCTGCGCAAGGGCCCGGCCTCGGAGGAGGCCCTGGCGTTGATCGGCCGCGCCATCGACCAGGGGATGCGGCTCAAGCTGGACTTCTTCGGAGGCGCGGGTTACCGGACCCTCGAGCCGGTCCTGAAGGAGTTGGGGATCCTCAAGGCCTTTGAGGGGGGCTTCCTGCGCACCGAGGAGGACCCGTTCTTCCACAACATCGGATTCCGGGTAGCCCGGAAGAAGACCGGGGAGGGCTACGAGGTCGTCCACGACAGCGTCGACGCCAGCCTCCCCCAGGTGGTGCGATCGGCGGGTTATGACGTTCTGCTGCGGGACGCCCCCTTGGGGCAGACCCTCTTCAACGTCGACCCGGATTCGGATCGCTTCGTGGTCGGCCAGGTGGTGCCCGCCTCGGAGGCGGGAAACCTCGAGCGCCTGGGCGTGACCAGCCTGCCGCTGGGCGCCGAGCGGCGCTTTGCCATCTACTCCCCCAACCAGTTCTTCCTGATGCTGGCCGAGAACGACCGGGTCCAGATGGTCGGAGAAGGCACCTGGGGCGAGTATTCCAGCTTCGACGTGCACACCTACGTCTCGGCGCTGTCTTGGGACGAATGGGCCGAGTTCCACGGAATCCCCGTGGTCCGCACGCCCGTCGGCTTCAAGGAGATCGCCGCCGTGCAGCGGCAGGTGGAGGCTGCCATGCAGCGGCAGCCCGGCCAGCCGATCGAGGTGCAGGACGAGCTGGGCAACCGGATCCGGATCGGTTCCAGGCCCAAGGTGCACCACGCCGGCGAGGAGAGCGGCGGGAAGATCGGCGGCCCTCGCGAGCCGATCCCCAACCTGCTGGGGCAGAGCGTGATCGCCATGCGCGAGAAGAGCAGCGGCGAGGCCTGCATCTCGGCGGTGGCCTTGATGGCCCGTCTCTACCTGGAATCCCGCGAGCCGGGCTTTCAGGACAGGATCTACCTGCACCACAACCTGGACCGCCTCTTCCAGGAGAGCCGGATCGTCCACCCGATGGAGTTTCGGGGCGACAAGGTCCACTACAACGAGGCCATCTTCGACCCCGAGGAGCTGGCCCGGGCGAAGGCCGCGGGCATCGAAGAGAAGGACCGCTTCAACAACTACTTCAGGACCCTGGCCCGGGCCATGAGCGACCCCTCGCTCACCCGGAGCGGGCGTCCCCTGACCTTGCAGGAGGTCCGCGAGATCCTGACCGAGGCCATGCCCGGAATGCGTGAGGACTGGGCGCGCCTGGAGCGCGTGGACGTCTGGTCGGACGGCCTGCAGTTGTGGTTTGCCCCCGGCGGGTGCGTGCGCGACATCTGCCTGCGCCCCTCCGGGACCGACGCGAAATCCAAGGTCTACTTCGACGGAACCGACAAGGCAGGGCTGGAAGAACTCTTCAACCAGCACTTCCGCAACTTCGAAGCCAGACCCGGACCGCGCTACCTCGAGCTGGTCGGTTCCTGATCCCCACACCCACGGGCCCCGAGGCGACTCGGGGGCCCGTGGACCTCCCGGGTCACCAAGGAAGGCTCAGTCGTCCTCGTCCTCGGGCGTTCCCCCGCTCCCCTTCTCCATCACCCGATCCAGGAAGCCGACCAGGCGATCGAAGTTGGGGAAGAAGAACTCGTCCACCCGAACCCTCGTCTCGCGAGTTCCGATCACCAGGCTCCGGAAGCCTTTGAGCCGACGGCCAGGACCCAGGTAGATCAAGCGCCCCCAGTTGGCGTCGAAGAACACGTTCCGGCCGGCATAGCGCAGGCCCTCCCGGCTCACGGTGATGACCGTCCCAGAGGCGCCGAGAAGGGGAGCGACCGTCAGCACGACCAGCAACATGCCCAACCCCAGGGGCAGGCCTGCGAAAATCAGGGTCCCGTCCAATCCCCCCGCCACGGGAAAGACCTCGAGGTTGCGCCACCCGATCCGGATCAACAAGGCGGCAACCCCCAGGGCCAGCGCACCGAAGACGCCGCCGATCGGAGTCAGGCCCGCCCTCAACTCCAACTTCATTCCCCGCCCCGCCCCGCCCCGCCCGCGTCTCTTCAAGGCAACCTGCCCGGTGAAGCGCGTTCGACGGAACGGCCCGGATGGAGGCATCGGGTCATGGCTTGCCCTCCTGATCGAGCTGGCCGGTGGAGTAGTACTGCGGGTACCCCTGCTCGATGTGGACCATCTGCAGATGATGGACGCCATTGCAGGCCAGGGTGAATCTCTTGTCCTCGTGGTTCACCTGGTAGGTGGTCTGGTAGTCGCTGTTGTCGCTGGGACAGGTGGGAATCCGGCCCAGGGGTGCGGGGTTCCCGATGGTCAGGGTCTGCAGGTTGTCGGGATAGTCGCCCTCGTTGTCGTTGGCGTAGATCTGCAGGGCCGCCCCGATGTTCCGGAGGTTCGAGACGCAGGCCGAGTGGGTGGCCCGGGCCCGACTCAGGGCCAGGCGGGGGATGAAGAGGGCCAGGAGCAACCCGATGATGGTCAACATGACCATCAACTCGATCAGGGTGTGACCTGACGGACGGTGCTGTTCGAAGGAGCGGATGGTTCTCGCCTCCCTTCCCGCAGTCCGGGGAAATGAAACCCTTTCCTGAATTCTGGAGAGTTCCCGCGCCGATGTCAAGGGACCTCTGCGGATGGCTGCAGCCAGGATTCTCGGCCTTTTCGGACGTGGGCACCAACCCCCCGACCGTCCCGAGCATTCGGACATGCCGTCCAGCCTGCGCCCTCCAATGTCGCGGATTTCTTGGAACTGCCAGGAATTTTCTTGACAGGATCCGACTCAACGCCTATCATAGTGCAAGTTTGAACGCCGGCCTGCCTCCGGGCAGACCGAATCAAGATATCAACTCGGCATGTCACCGACTCCCGGTACCTGGCCGTGACGAAAGGAGGGAGCGCGAATATGGAGACCCGAGTCATCGACGGTGAGCCGATTGATGTTGCCTTGAAGCGTTTCCGGCGTCAGTGCCAGAAAGAAGGCGTACTGGCCGAGGTCAAGAAGCGGGAATACTACGACAAGCCCAGTGTGCGTCGCAAGAAGAAGGCGATTGCCGCCCGGCGGCGTCGGCGCCGCTAGCCCGAAATCCTCTTCTGACGAAGGACCCTGGCCCACGGTCAGGGTCCTTTGCATTTGGCTTGAGAAGGAGTCCAACGAAGACCGATGACGCCCGCCATCTTCGACCTGGGAAACGTCCTGCTGGAGTATGAGCCCCGCCGGCTCTTCCGGAAGTTCTTCCCCGAACCCGAAGAGCTGGAGCGGTTCCTGGACCAGGTCGTCACCTCCGATTGGAACGACCGGCTGGACTGCGGATGGAGCTTTGCGGAAGGCGTGGCCGACCTGGTGGCCCGCCACCCGGCCCACGAAGAGCCCATCCGGGCCTTCAGGGAGCGTTGGCTGGAGATGATCGGGGACCCGATCCACTCCAACGTGATCCTGCTGGAGGAACTCCGCCTGGCGGGCGTGCCCCTCTTCGCCCTGAGCAACTTCTCGGCCGAGACCTGGCCCCTGGCCCGCCCTCTCTTCCCCTTCCTGGAAGCCTTTGACGGAATCCTGATCTCGGGTGAGGTGGGGTTCGGCAAACCCGACCCCGCCTTCTTCAGGCTCCTGGCGACTCGCCACGGGTTCGGCCTGGAGGGCGCCGTCTTCGTGGACGACAACCCGAGCAACGTCCAGGCGGCCTCCAGGTTGGGCATGAAGGCCCTGCATTACCAGGGAGATCCCCACGCCCTGCGAAACCAGCTTGGCGAGGTGTACCCATTCCTGACCTCGGGGGTTTCCAGGCCCCCGCAAGATGGGTAGACCTTCCAAGCAAGAAATCACCCCGTGGAGGTTCACATGCCCGCACGCACCGCAGAGGCCCTCTGGGAAGGCGACCTGGTCTCCGGCAAGGGCCGCATGAAGCTGGGAAGCGGGGCCTTCGAGGGCCAGTACTCGTTCGGCTCCCGCTTTGAGGAGGGCACCGGCACCAATCCCGAAGAGCTGATCGGCGCCGCCCACGCTGGCTGCTTCTCGATGGCCTTCGGCCATGGCCTGGCCCAGGCCGGCTTCGCCCCTCGCCGAATCCAGACCCACGCCAAGGTCCACCTGGGCAAGGTGGAGGGTGGCTTTGCCATCACCCGCATCGATCTGGAGAGCGAGGCCGATGTCCCCGGCATCGACGAGGCCACCTTCCAGGAGCAGGCCGAAGGCGCCAAGAAGGGATGCCCCGTCTCCAAGGCCCTGGCTGGCGTCGAGATCCGACTTCAAGCCCGGTTGCTGAAAGCCTAGAATCCGGGAGGGGGAGGCGCCCGGACCCGGGGCCTCCCCCACCTCAAGCCCATGGAATCCTCCTACATCCACTCCCTGCGCACGCGGATCGACCACGATCTCCTCCTGATGCCCGGAGTCGGCGCCCTGGTGCGCGACGCCGCTGGTCGTTTCCTGATCCAGTTGCGCGCCGAGGACGGCGAGTGGTCCCTCCCCGGTGGCGCCATCGAACCCGGCGAGACTCCAGCCCAGGCCGTCCGCCGCGAGGTCCAGGAAGAGACGGGCCTGCTCGTCGAGCCGGTCCGCGTGCGGGCCGTCCTGGGAGGCGAGCATTTCCGCAACACCTACCTCAACGGAGACACCGTCGAGTACTGCGTGATCCTCTTCGACTGCCGCGTGGTCGGCGGGGCGCTGTCCACTGCCGACCCCGAAACCCAGCTCCTCGAGTGGTATCACCCGGAGGAGATCCCTCCCCTGTCACCCTCCATGCCAAGAGAGGTCTTCCACCCCGGTTCGGAGGCCTTCTTCCAGCCCTGACCCCTCCCCCGGCGGGCAGGGCCACTCCCCAAGGTGGCGAAGCGCGGGCTCATGTCCTATCAGTACATCTTCACCATGCACCACCTGAACAAGGTGCACGGCCAGAAACAGGTCCTCAAAGACATCACCCTGGCCTTCTTCCCGGGCGCCAAGATCGGCGTGCTGGGTCCCAACGGCGCCGGCAAGAGCACGCTCTTGCGCATCATGGCGACCGAAGACCGCAACTTCCAGGGCCATGCCGAGCCCGCCGGCGGCATCACCATCGGACATGTGCCCCAGGAGCCGCAACTGGATCCCGAACTGACGGTCCTGGAGAACGTGCGCCAGGGGGCTGCCGACGTGGTGGCCCTGCTCAAACGCTACGAAGAGGTCTCGGAGCGCCTCGGGGAGGTCGCAGATCCCGACGAGATGGATCGCCTGATCGCCGAGCAGGGCCGGCTTCTGGATGAGATCGAGGCTCGCGACGGCTGGGAACTGGACCGGGTGGCCGAAATCCTCATGCGGGCCATCGGGACCCCACCGGGCGACTCGGCCATCGATCACCTCTCGGGAGGCGAGAAGCGCCGCGTGGCCCTGGCCCGAACCCTGCTGCAGCAGCCGGACCTGCTGCTCCTGGACGAGCCCACCAACCACCTCGACGCCGAGGCAGTCGCCTGGCTGGAGAAGCATCTCGAGCAGTATGAGGGGACCGTGGTCTCGGTGACCCACGACCGCTACTTCCTGGACAACGTCGCGGGCTGGATCCTGGAGCTGGATCGCGGCCGGGGAATCCCCTTCAAGGGAAACTACTCGAGCTGGCTGGAACAGAAGGAGGCCCGCCTGGCCCAGGAGGAGCGCGAAGAGAGCGCCCGCCAGCGCACGCTGAAGCGCGAGCTGGAATGGGTGCGCCTCTCGCACAAGGCCCGTCAGGCCAAGGGCAAGGCCCGCCTGAAGGCCTTCGAAGAGCTCTCGGCCCGGGACTATGAGGGGCGGACCGAGAACTCGGAGATCCGCATCCCACCCGGCCCCCCCCTGGGCACCCAGGTGCTGGAGGTGGAGAACCTCTGCAAGGGCTATGATGGCCGGACCCTGATCCAGGACCTGAGCTTCAGCCTGCCTCGGGGAGGCATCGTGGGGATCATCGGCCCCAACGGCTCGGGCAAGACCACCCTGTTCCGGATGATCGTGGGCCAGGAAGAGCCCGACTCGGGCACCCTGAAGCTGGGCGAGAGCGTGGCCCTGGCCTACGTCGACCAGAGCCGCGACGCCCTGCAGGAGGACCGACAGGTCTGGGAGGAGATCTCCGACGGGTGCGATCCGGTGCTGGTGGGCAAGCGCGAGATGCCCGCCCGCCAGTACGCGGCCCTCTTCAACTTCAAGGGCCACGACCAGCAAAAAAGGGTCGGCGACCTCTCCGGAGGCGAGCGCAACCGGGTCCACATGGCCAAGCTGCTGAAGAGCGGCGGCAACCTGTTGCTCCTGGACGAGCCCTCCAACGACCTGGACGTGGACACCCTGCGAGCGCTGGAAGAGGCCCTGCTGGACTTCCCCGGCTGCGCCATGGTGATCAGCCACGACCGCTGGTTCCTGGACCGCATCGCCACCCACATCCTGGCCTTCGAAGGCCAGGGTCGCGTGCACTTCTACCACGGCAACTACAGCGAGTACGAGGAAGACCGCGTGCGACGGATGGGCGACAAGGCCTTCCAGCCCCACCGGTTCCGCAAGATCCACCACGATTAGGAGGCGCCCCCTGGCCCCAGGATCTGCCCCCGCCGGGACTCTGGCCGCCCTGCTCAGGACGGTGGCTTCGCGTCTTCCTCCAGCCCTGATTCCGCCCGACCGCCTGCGGCGGGTCGAGCAGGCGGCGCAGCGCCTGCCGGAATGCTACCTGGCAGGGCTGGAGTGCCGCCTGGTCGGCCGAGGCCAACCGGTGGATCTGTGGATCTGTCCGGCGCTGGATACCGAACCGCTGCGGCGGGCCGGGACCTGGCTGGCGGGCCAGCCTTGGGAACCCCTGCATCCCCTGGCCCGGCATCTGGAGAGCCAAGGCCCACCCTGGCCCACCCGCCACGGCGCCTGGACCCTGGAATTCGACCTGGATGCCGACGAGCCGCTGCCCCTGCCCTCCAGCTTCGTCACCTTCGGGGCCACCGAGGGAGGCCAGGGCCCCTGGCAGATCCTTCAGCACCTTTGGGAGGGGTCCAGGGGCCAGGCTCTGGGCCCGGAGGACCGCGCCGCGCTGAAGGATCTGCTGCGCCGTTGTCCGGAGGGGACCCTGGCCGGCCTGGGTTTCCTCTACCCGCGAGCGGGCTCACCCGCCCGCTTGATGCTGGCTGTTCCCAACGCCAGGTCCCTCTCCGGATGGCTGGGCCGACGCCACCAACAGGTGGAGGCCCTCTTCGGAGGCCTGGCGGAACGGCTCGTGGCGGCCGCCGCGATCCACCCCGACACGGAGTCCTCGGTCAGCATCGAGGCCTACCTCTGGCGGGCCGAAGCCTGGGGTGAACTGGCGGTGCGTCTGGTCCGCATGGGCTTGTGTCTGCCCGACCGGGCTCGGGCCCTCCTGCGCCTGGCCGAGCACCGGGCCCCGAGCGGGGGAGCCTGGTGCTCGCTGAACCACGTCAAGATGGCCCTGACCGCGGACGGACAGGCCTCGGTCAAGGCCTATCCGGCCTTTGGCGCCGAGACCCCGGGCGACTTCAACCCCCTCTGAACCTGCCGTGGAAGCCCCCCCACCGGCCCCCGGGATTCAATGCGTCCCTTCCTGGATCAACTCGACCTTGTAGCCATCGGGATCCTCGGCGAAGGCGATGACCGTGGTGCCGTGCTTCATCGGGCCCGGAGCGCGGGTGACCCGTCCGCCCTGCTCCTCGATGTGGCGGCAGGCCGCGTGGATGTCGTCGGTCCCCAAGGCCAGATGCCCGTAGCCGTTGCCCAGCTCGTAGCTCTCGACGCCATGGTTCCAGGTCAACTCCAGGACCGCGGCCTCGGACTCGGGAGCGTAGCCCAGGAAGGCCAGGGTGAACTTCCCCTCGGGATAGTCCGTCTTGCGCAGCAGCTTCATTCCCAAAGCACGGGTGTAGAAGTCGATGGAACGCTCCAGGTTGCCGACCCGGATCATGGTGTGCAGGATGCGCATGGGAACCTCCTCGGACTGATCAGGCAGAAGGCTTACGCCTGCGATGCGGGCGAATCCTCCCCGGTCTCGTCCGCAACCAGGTTCTCCTCGGGGTGCACCGGGCGACGGGCGCGCCCGGCCAGCACCACCGCCACGGGCGCCGTCAGGGGCATCCGGGCCAGCAGGATCCGGGCCACCGCGGTCATGGGTGTGGCCAGCAGCATGCCGACGGGCCCCCAGACGACGCTGGCCAGCATCAGCGTCAGCAGGACCACCACCGGGTCCAGCTCGAGGCGATGGCCCATGACCCGGGGCTCCACCAGGTGCCCCACAACGAAGTGGACCGTGCCGGGCACGACGATGGCCAGCGACGCGATCCACAATCCGAAGTCCGGGCTCAACAAGACCACCGGAAGAGGCAGCAGGGTGGCGACGATCGGACCGATATTGGGGATGAAGTTCAAGGCGAAGGCCAGCAGTCCGAAGACCAGCGCCAGGGGAACCCCCAGGAGGTACAGCACCAGCCAGGTCAAGGCGCCCACGAACAACGAGATCCCGGCCTTGGCCGAGAGGTAGTGCTCGATGCTGGAGCGGATGTCCCCCCACACCCCCTCCGTCCGCGAGGGCGAGGTCGATCCGAAGAGCAGGAAGACCAGGTAGATCAAGACCACCACCCCGTGGGAGACCAGGCTGAAGAGGGCGTTGAAGAGCCCCCCCAGGATCTGCGTGAAGGAGGCGGCGGCCGAATCCACCAGGGAGCTCAGGAGTCGCTGGGGGTCCAGACCGAAGCGGTTCATCCAAGGCCAGGCCAGGACCCTCTCCAGGAGCTGACCCACCCGAGCCTGATAGTCCTGGCCGCTCTGGGTCAACTGCATGACCGAGGCCGAGACCACCGCCGCCAGCGAGACCAGGACCAGGACGCCGACCAGGAGGGTGATCGCCGTGGCCAGGGGACGGGGCAGTCGCAGGCGCAGGTGCATCAGGTCGATCAGGGGGCGCAGCGCGAAGTTGAGGAAGACCGCGAAGACGAACGGGACCAGGACCTCTCGCAGCCACCACGCCGCCGCCCCCAGGGCCAGTGCCGTCAGGATCAGGAGGCACAGGGTCTCCAACCCGGGGTCCCGGCGCGCGGGAAGAGAAGGGGGCCGACCGGCCAGGGCCTCCAGAACGGCGTGGCGGAAGGTGCGCGGGGGCTCCCCCGCTCCAGGGGGCGGTGTCGCCAGGCCGTTCAGGAGTCTCCTCCTCCAGAGCCCGCCGGCTCGGAGGATTCCTTCTTGACGGCGGGGTTCAGGTCGCGGATCACGGCCAGGACCGCATCCGAGATCTCGGCATAGAAGGCCAGTTGCTCCTTGCGGTCCTGGGGAAGCGGACGGGCGAGCAGGGCCTGGAGGTCCATCGGCTCGCCGATGAAGACCTCGATGGTCTTGAAGACGTCGGGGATGCGCATCCCCACCCCCAGGACCTCCCCGGTGCCGGTCATGTGCACGGGGATGACGGTCGGTCGGGCATCATGGATCAGCTTCCCGACCCCGGGCTTGCCCGGGCCGATCTCCCCGGTCCGAGTCCGGGTTCCCTCAGGGAAGACGATGACGATGTTCTCCTTGAGCAGCTCGATCCACTGGTCGACCTGCTCGAGGTCGCCCGAGCGGCGGTCCACCGGATGGGCCTTGAGGTGGCGGAAGAAGTGGCGCCCCAGCAGGCGCAGGACCTGGTCCTTGAACTTGCGCGAGTCGGGATCCCCGAAGAAGTTCTTGCGGTCGGCCAGGCTGATCGGCAGGTAGCGGGGCCGGAAGAGGATCTTGGGGATGTAGGCGGCCACCTCGAAGGCGAAGTTGTCCAGGATGGAGTTGTGGTTCAGGCAGTACAGGACGTTGTCGTGCCGGGAGGGGATGTTCCTTAGACCGTGCACCCGGGTGCGGTTGAGCATCCGGAACAGCAGGATCGAGCCGGCCGTCGCAGCGCCGAAGGCCAGCGAGAAGCCGATCCCTCCCACCACCTTGCGCCAGACCTTCGAAGCCGACTGGACGGCCGGGGCCAGGGGCCTCTTCCCGGAGGTCCGGACCTCCGGGGCAGCAGGCGAAGAGTCCGGTGGGTCGGCCCCCGGCGTCGGAGGAGATGCGGGCGTCGTCATGGGCTCGTGCCCCCTTCTTCAGGCGAAGCCTGTCTTCCTATGGATCTTCCAGCGGTCCCGTACAGCAAAGGAGCGCCGGTCCTCATCGGGTCCGGCGCCCTTGGCGGGGTCTTGAAGGCTTCAGGCGCGCCGACGGGTGCCCTTGACCCGACGCCGGGCCCGGGAAGCCCCCGTGGAGGCTGCCCCGGACGCCTCAGGCAGCTCGCCTGGGGTGGGGTACTCGTGTTCGTCCTGGTCCATCTTGGAGGAGACTCCCCGCTCGCGAGCCCGCTCCTCGGCAGCCGCCCGACGCTCCTGGGCCCGCGTCGCGTCGCGCCGACGCGCCCAGCCGTCGATCTCGACCAGGAGGGGCCCGGCCACGAAGATCGAGGAGTAGGCCCCCGAGATGATGCCGACCAGGAGGGCGAAGGCGAAGCTCTTCAGGGTGACCCCCCCGAAGAAGTACAGGGCCACACAGACCACGACCGTGGTCAGGGTGGTGTTGATCGAGCGGGTCATGGTCTGGTTCAGCGACTCGTTGACCACCTGGGCGAACGTCCCCTTGTGGGACTTGATCTGCTCGCGGATCCGGTCGAAGATGACCACCGAGTCCATCACCGAATACCCCGCCACCGTCAGCAGGGCGGCCACCCAGGGCGAGTCGATCTGCAATCCCGCCAGGGCGTACAGACCGGTCATGATGATCACGTCGTGCACCAGGGCCAGGTCCGCCGCCACGCCGAAGCGCAACTGGTTGCCGAAGCGCAGGGTGATGTAGAGCAACTGCAGGACCAGGGCCACCACCAGGGCCAGGATGGCCCCGCGCTTGAGCTCTCCGGTCACGGTGGGGCCGATGCTGGTGATCGACAGCGGCACCAGCTCGCCGACGTTGAGGTGCTCCTGCAGGGCCTGGGTCACGGCCGTGCACTCCTCGGGCTCCAGCTCGACCCGCTCGCCCTGGCCCTTGGCCCGGATCAGGATCTTCTGGTAGGACTTGCCGTCCGGGGCGACCTCCATGGTCTGCCCCATCTGGATCTGCACGTCCTGGATGTCGGGGAACCTCTGGTTGAGCCAGGTGGCCAGCTCGCCGGTGGTGGCGGACACCTTCTGGGGCGCTCCCACCTCGACGATGGTGCCGCCGGTGAAGTCCAGGCCGAACTTCAGGCCCTTGACCAGAAGCCCGCCCAGGGCCACCGCCAGCACGATCGCGCTGATGAGGTAGAAGACCTTCCGGTTGCCGACGAAGTCGCGGTGCCTCTTGCGGCAGGACTGCCCCCACACGACCAGGGCGACGAGCGCCACGGCCCAGAGGGCCAGGGAGATGATTTCAGGGGTGCTGAGATTGAAGTTCACGTCCCGGGCCTCCTACGCGCCGTACATCGACTGGTCGTCGATCTTGAGGAAATCGGTCAGGAAGTAGAGGAGCTGGCGGGTCACCCACACGGCGGTGACCATGCTCAGGGCGGTGCCCAGCATCAGGGTGATGCCGAAGCCCTTCACGCTGCTGGCTCCGAACCAGAACAGGATCATGGCGCCCAGGAAGGTGGTCACGTGGCCGTCCAGGATCGAGGAGAAGGCGCGGTCGAAGCCGTGGTCCAGGGCCGCCCGGACCGAGCGGCCATTCCACAACTCCTCCTTGACCCGTTCGAACTGAAGGACGTTGGCGTCCACCGCCATCCCGATCGATAGGACGAAACCGGCGATGCCGGGCAGGGTCAGCACGAACTCCAGGCCGGGGATGACCATGCAGCCCAGGACCCAGACGCTGTAGACGACCAGGGCCACCGAGGCCACCAGTCCGGGGATCCGGTAGTAGAAGAGCATGTAGAGCATCACGATGCCGATCCCCAGCAGCGAGGCGATCTGGCTGCGCCGCAGGGAGTCCTCACCCAGCGTCGGGCTGACGGTGTAGGCCTCGAGGATCTCGACGTCCACGGGCAGGGCCCCGGCGTTGAGGATGTTGGCCAGGTCATTGGCCTCCTGCAAGGTGAACGCGCCGCTGATCTGCCCGCTGCCTCCAGTGATCGGCTCGCGGACCAGCGGCTCGCTGACCATGGCGTTGTCGAAGAAGATGCCCAGGGGCTGGTTGACCAGCTCCGTGGTCAGATCCCCGAAGACCCGGGTTCCCTTGCTGGTCATCTGGAACTCGATGGCCCACGAGTCGTCGCCCATCCCCTGCTTGGCCACCGAGGCCTTGGCGATGTAGCGCCCGTCCATCCGGGTGCGCCACTCGACGGCCCCGTCCACCAGACGCTTCTCCTTGAACTCCAGCCGACCGGCCTTCTTGACCAGTTCCTTGGCCTTCTCCAGATCCGTCATCTCGGGAATCTCGACGATGATCCGGTCCAGCCCCGCGGGGGCGATCAGGATCTCGGAGGTCCCGATGGCGTTCAGGCGCCGGGTGAAGACCTGGATGCTGCGGTTGCGGATCTGTTCATCGATCCGCACGACCTCCCCGGTCTCGGGGTCCTTGACTTCCAGCAGGCGCAAGGTGATGTGGGTCCCCGACCGGAGGTCCAGGCCCAGCTTCAGCTTTAGGCTGTTCTCGGGCGAGAGCCCGAAGAAGCCCAGCAGGATGGCTGCTGTGATGGCGGCGATGATCGCCAGGTTGATCATGACTTGGTTTCTGTTCACGACTCTGAGCTCCTCGGTCCAGCGACGGTCGGGTCTCGGGGATGCAAAAAGACCGACGACCATCCGCCCTCGGGGCGGTGGCCGTCCGGATTCTCCGGGCAATCGCGCTGGCGCTGTTCGGGTTCTTCCAATGGACTCCTGCTGCCCATGCTATAATAGGGCATCCGAGATTGGGGTGAGCGCGCTCGCGCTCCTGGGCGGCCCTGGATGGATGGACGAGGGAATGGCATCAACCCACGACCCGGCGGATCGAGGACTCGAAGCCCTGGTTTCCTGCCCGAAGAGGCGGAAGAGACTGCTCGAGAGCCTCCAGGCCGAGGACCGGCGGGCGCTTCTGCGCCAGCTCCAGGCCCATGTGGAGGTCCACCTGGCCCAGGGGCACCGTCTGGCCGCACGCGTGTTGCTGGGCATCTCCGCCGAAGTGGCCGGGGACTCCCTCGAGCTGCAATACGGAGTGGAGCGCGCCCGAATCCGCTGGTTGGAACAAGAAGGCCTGGGCGACGACGCCCTGGCCGCCATGTCCCGCCTGTATGAGATCCATCGCCGCCGCCGCTCGACCCCGGAGCGTGGGGCCGAGCTGGCGATGGAGCTGGGGATCCTCCTGGACCGCTCGGGCCGGAAGAAGGAAGCGCTGAAGCTGTTCCGCAACGCGGCGGCGCGCTATCACAGGATGAACCAGCCCTACAACCGGGCCGCGGCGCTCTTCAACGCCGCCTCGGTGCTCTATGACCTGGGTCGCGTGGGCCCCTCCCTGCGGATCTGTGGTGAGGCGCTGGAGCAGGGGGGGGCGGGCCATCTGGACATGGAGGCCCACATCGCCTTGCAGATGGCCAACTCCCACGAGCTGCAGGGCCACCTGGACCAGGCCGTCGAGTTCTACCAGATGGCCGCCGAGGGCTATGGCGGGCTGAAGAACCGCCGGCAGGAGAGCAGCATCCGCTACCGCCTGGGATGGCTGGCCCTGCAGCGCGGGTTGCCCGCCGAAGCCTGGCCGCAGCTTCAGCAGGCCCTGGAGGTTCGCCGGGAACACGACTACGGCACGGGTCTGGCACGCTACCACCTGGCCCGCGCCGAATCCTATCGCGCCGCCGGAGTGCCCGAGGCCGCCCGGGTCCATTTCCGGGCCTGTGTGAGCCTGGCCGTGGCCCTGGGGAACGAGGCCCTGGCCACGCGGGCCCGCTTCGGCCTGTGCCGGCTGGCGGGGGGACACCTGCGATCGCTCCCTTCCTACCTGAAGCTTCCTGCTCCGACCGGAGGCGAGGAGTCCATCCATCGTGGGCGCAAGGGGGTCTATTGCAGACAGATCGGCGAGGGCGCCAGCCAGAGCCCGTGGAGCCAGTCCGGGGATGCCGAACCCCCGCCGGAGGACCGCCCGGCCCTGGCCCGCCTGCTCAAGGATCTGGCCCGCAGCCTGCGCCTGGAGGGCCTGCCGGACTCCGAGCAGATCCATCGCCAGGAACGAGCGGTCCAGGCCTGGCAATCCAACCCGCGCAAGCCCCGCAGGGCAGGACCCGGCCCCACCTCCGTATAACCTGCCTCCTCCGCCACACCAACCTCACCCGGAATCCCGACTCCTCGGAGCGGACCCCCAACGGAGGCCCTTTGAACGCACGACGACTCATCCTGACCAGCGCCCTCCTGGCCCTGCTGGCGATCCCGGCCCTGGGGGAACCCCAGGTCATTGAACTGGTGCAGATGCGCCGCCACTACTTCACCAACACCGACTGGTCCACCGACCACGCCCGCCTGGGGGGCCAGGAAGTCCTCGGCTCGCTGGTCGGCCTGGGGGGCTCCAACGATTCCACCATCGTCTACGAGCTTGCCGGCAAGTTCGACATGCTGGAGACCCTGGTGGGCTATCTGGATTCAGCGCCCTCCAACCGGTCCGCAGTCTTCGAGGTCTGGGCTGACGGGACGCTGCTGCAGAGGATGGGTCCGCTGCTCTCCGGCGGTCCGCCCGAGCTCATGCGGGTGCCCCTGAAGGGCCGCAAGATGCTGACCCTGCGCATCGTCCCCCAGCGTTACGACTCGACCCACGGGGCAGCCTGGGGCAATCCCAAGCTGTGGGCCAACCTGGGAGACCAGATTCCCGGCGGCCTGCTCATGACGGTGGACGGACGCTCCATGCAGACCGTGCCCAACAACTACAAGGGTCAACAGGAAGTCACGATCCCCGTCCCCCTGCAACCGGGATCCCGTGAGTACCGGATCAAGACGGAGTACGAACCGGCCAGCGGCCGGGTCCGGATCCAGACCGAGGAGATCCCTCCCACGCAGGAGTAGAACCTCCCGCGACTCGAGGCTTCCAGGGGCCTCCCGCTACTCTGCGGGGGGCCCTTCCGTTTCCTCGGGCTCTGAACCATTGAACTCGTGCGAGGGCTGCGGCAAGCGGACCGGGGGCTGCCAGAAGCGGAACACCAGGCCCCAGAGCAGGCCCGCCAGCAGGACGTCATAGAAGACGAAGTAGTAGTGCCCCGCCAGGCTGAAGAGCAGGCCGAGGTCGACCTTCCAGGGTCCGCGGAGCAGCGCAGGGTAGCCCCACAGGTACAGGGCGATGCCCAGACCATGAAGGCCCAGCCCGGCCTGCATCAAGCGCTGCGACAGCCCACTGGCATCGCGCGTTCCCAGCACATCCCGAACAGGCCAGAAGGCCACGCCCAACCAGACCATGGCCCCCGTCACGAAGTGACCCATCCACAGCATGCTGGCCTTGGGACCCAGGAAGGGGGACGACACCCAGGCCGACAACAGGCCCAGAACCAGGAAGAGCCCCCCCGGAACCCCGGTCCACAGCCACAACCGGGTCCAATCCGAAGAGGGTCCGGGGGCCGTGGCGGCCGGAGACCGACGCAACAACCAACGCGCCGACTCGACCCCTCCGACGCACATCAAGGCGGCGACGGCCGTCAAGGCGAAGCCATACCATCCCGGGCGTTCGGCGGGTGCCTGGCCCAAGGCCAGGGCCACCGCCACCTCCAGGACCGTCAGGACACAGAAAACTGCCAGCATCCGCACCATGTCGCCACCATTCTCCCCTGGGCTGGACCTGGGCCCGCATTCCTGCGATTCCAGGCTGCATGGACCTTCTTCGGGCAGCCGTCTGGTCCTACCGGAGCGGATCGTCCGGGAGCGGGTCCATCCCCCCCCGGAGATCTTCCAGGATCCGGGCCAGGACCTCGGGCAAGGGGGCCTCGAACTCCATCGGACGGTTCAGGACCGGGTGGAAGAAGCCCAGGCGACGACAGTGCAGGGCCTGGCCGCGAAGCTCCCAGGGATTGGGTCGACGCCCGTACACCGGATCGCCGACCAGGGGATGGCCAAGCCAGGTCATGTGGACCCGAATCTGGTGGGTCCTTCCCGTGTGCAGGTGCAACTCCAGCAGGGCATAGTCCTGCCCGAAGGCCTCCAGGACCTCATAGTCGGTGCGCGCCGAGCGCCCGTTGGGCCGGATGGCCATCCTCTGGCGGTGAACCCGATGGCGAGCGATGGGCTGCTCGACCACCCCTCGGGCCGGTGGGACGCCGTGGACCAGGGCCTGGTAGATCTTCAGGATGGAACGCTCGGCGAACTGCACCGACAGGCCCACGTGGGCCCGGTCCTCCTTGGCCACGACGATCAACCCCGAGGTATCCTTGTCCAGACGATGCACGATCCCGGGTCTCTCCACCCCCCGGATCCCCGAGAGGTCGGAGCAGTGCGCCAGGAGGGCGTTGACCAGGGTCCCCGAGTGGGCCCCGGAACCGGGATGGATGGTCACGCCCCGACGCTTGTTGATCACCAGCAGATGGGGATCCTCGTAGACGATGTCCAGCGGCAGGCCTTCCTCGGGCTGGGGAATCGCCGGAGCCAGGGGCGGGATCTCCAGGAGGACCGCCTGTCCTGGCCGGACCTTCTCGGAAGCCCGAGCCGGCCGCCCCTGCAGATGGACCCGACCCTGCTGGATCCAGTCCTGCACCTGCGAGCGGGATCGACCCGTCCTGGATGCCAGGAAGACGTCCAGGCGCACTCCTGCGGCGGTCTCGTCAACCTGGAATTCTGCCACATCCGGAGCCAGGAGGCTCTCGGGACTCACTTCTTCATCCTGCACGGTCCGGAGTTAGGGCCCCCGGCCCCATTTCCCTTCAAGATCATCGCCATCGAACCGCCCACGGCGGGAAGAGGACCGTGAAGAGGTCCTCCGAGGCGGGCAGACCGGTGAGGAAGGGGTAGTAGGCCACGAAGAGTGCGGAGAGGACGGCCAGATAGACGGCCGCCAGCCAGCGCCCTCGCGAGCCCAGCCAGTCGTCCAGGACCAGGCCCGTCGCCAGGGCCAGCAGCGGCACTCCGGGAAGGACGTAGTAGATGAAGCCCCCGGTCGTGGAGGAGGCCCACAAGGCCCACTGGCAAAGCCAGGTCAGCGCCAGGAAGCCGGCCGCCCGGTCCCGCCGGCTGACGGCGGTGAGGCCGACCTCCAGCAGGTACAACAGCGAGGTCCACCAGAAGACGATCGACCCGAAGGCCACGATGCCCGAAACCCATCGGCCCTCGACCTGGTAGTGGAACCAGATCGGCCGCAGCACCAGGGGCCACTCCCAGAAATGCGACAGGTAGCGGTGCTGGAACTGGCTGGCATCGTAGCGGAACTCGATCATCACCCGGTGGAAGCCCAGGATCTTCTGCCAGGCGGCGGCTCCCAGCGACCCTTCCAGTTGGAAGAAGGGTCCGTAGGACAGCACGTAGACCAGCGGCAGGCACAGGGCCATCAAGAGCGGAGGAGCCAACCAGCGAGCCAGGCGCCCACGGGATCCGGATTCCGCAGGCCCGGAGAAGAGCTGCATCGCCAGGCAGGCTCCCAGGGCACCGAACAGGCCGTTCCACTTGCAGGCAGTGGCCACGCCAAAGGCCAGGGCCGACATGGTGGCCCAGTGCCAGCGCCCCGGCATCCGATTCCAGGACTCCTCCAGCGACCTCCAGGCGCAATACCAGCCGGCCATCATCCAGAAGGCCAGGACCATGTCCAGCATCGAGATCCGGGACAGCGTCACGGACATGAAGTCGATCGCGACCAGGAAGGCGGCGCACAACGCCAGTGAGCGGTTGCCTCGGGTCATGCGGAAGCCCAGCATGAACGTCAAGGGAACCACCAGCGTTCCGCTCAGAAGGCTGGCAATCCGCCACTCGGCCGGGTCGGGAATCTGGTCGGTCGGCCCCAGCCAGGCATCCATCCGATCGGCCAGGAGCATGCCTGCGGCGATCTGGATCTTGCCCAGGGGCGGGTGCACGGTATTGGAATCCGGACGGGCCGACAGGTAGTCCTGGGCCGCCTTCACATAGTAGATCTCGTCGAAATACTTCTCGGCCGGAAGGCCCAGGTTCCACCCGCGCACCCCCAAGGCGAAGAGGGTGACCAGCGCCAGCAGCAACTTGTCCCGAAGGTCCAGGCGACGGACCTTCCATGCGACCGGCGAGGTCGAGTCTGGCGGGTGCTCTTCCAAGGGCCCCGACGAGGGGCCTGGCGAGACCGAGGGTTTCGGCGTGGAGAGGTTGCGACCCATCTCGCGGTGCGGCCCTCCAACCCCCGAAAAAAGAGATGGCCTCCACGGACGGACTCGAACCGTCGACCTTCCGCTTAGGAGGCGGACGCTCTATCCTCTGAGCTACGTGGAGGTGTTGAAACCGGGAGTACGGTAGCAGGTCTGGGGCCGACTGTCAAACGCGACCGCGGGCCCCGTCGGGAGGTCGGCCCCCGCCTCCCCGGCGCACCTCCGGACGGCCCCACAAGCCCATCACCCCTGCCGCACCCAGCGCCAGGAAGAGCACCGAGAGCCACTGGGCCGGGGTCAGGGGGCCCGCCGTCCCCCCCTCGCGGAAGAATTCGGTCAGCAGGCGGATCAGCCCATACCCCCCAAAGGCCAACCAGAAGGCCTGCCCGGCGAAGCGAGCCCGCAAGAAGACCCCCAGGACGAATCCCATCAAGAGCAGGTCCAGGCCCATCTCGTAGAACTGCACCGGGTGACGGGGCAGGCTGCCCAGACCCGTGGTCTCGGGGTAGACCAGGCCCCAGGGGACCTGACAGACCTTTCCATGGCAGCACCCGTGCAGCACGCAGCCCACCCGCCCCAGGGCCATCCCCAGCAGGGTCGGGGCCGCCAGGATGTCCAACCCGTCCCGCGCCGAGCCAGCCCGCCGGGCGAAGAGCCAGGCTGCCGTGCCGAAGCCGGCCAGCATCCCGCCCTGAATCGCGATGCCCCCGCGACGGAAGTTCAGGAAGAGAAGAGGGTCCTGGAGATACTGGTCCAGATTCTGGACGGCGAAGGCCACGCGGGCCCCCAGAAGACCGATCAGGATGCTCCAGAGGACCACGTCGGAGGTGAAGACCGGATCGTAACCTCGCCGACGTCCCAGATGGATGGCCAGAAGCCCACCGATCACGAAGGCGATGGCCATCACCAGTCCATAGGTGTACAGCGGGAAATCGCCCAGCCGGAACAGGACGGGATGCACGAGGTTCAGGCCTCGGGCCCGGCCTGGGCGGAGGGCGGGCTGCCCAGGGGCTCGTGGGGGGCAGGCCGTGCGCCCTCCTCGGGAGAGCGCACGAACAAGGCCTGCAACAAGAGCATGCCGATTCCGACCGAGATGCCGGAATCGGCCACGTTGAAGATGGGCCACCAGCCCAGATCGAGGAAGTCCACGACCGAGCCGAAACGCAGGCGGTCGATCAGGTTCCCCAGGGTCCCTCCCAGGATCAGGGCACAGGCGATGGCGGTCCAACTGCCCCAATGCTCCAGCCGGGGCAGGGCCCAGAGGATCCCCACGGCCACGACCACGGCCGTGGCCAGGAAGAAGGGCCCGCCTTGCGGGAAGAGCCCGAAGGCCCCGCCCGAGTTGTGGATGTAGGTCAAGGCCAGCAAGCCACCGGGAAGATCCAGGCTCTGGCCTCGGGCCATGGTCTCCATGATGGCCGTCTTGGTGATCTGATCCAGCACCAGGACGACCACGGCCCAGAGGCCGAAAACCCACCTCACAGGCTCAAGTCCGACATCAGCAGAAGAATCCGCAAGCCGCGGCGGGCCCCAATCCGGCTATCCATCGGCGAGGTCGTCCTCGCCCCAATGGCGGACCTGGGAACGGGCGGCCGTGACCAGGGAGTCCTTCAGGGCCGCTCGCCTCTCCGGTTCCAGTTGATTCCAGGCGTACCAGGCAGCCAACGCTCCGAGAGCGCCGGCCAGAGCCACGCCCAGCAGCTTGACGGGAGCGAAGGGCTCCTCGCAGCATCCGGGCTCGTGGTCCAGGACGATCTCGTCGACCTTCACCTGCTCGACGTAATCCGACATCTTCTTCGCGACCTCCCCGAGTGTGACTGACTCGGCCCTCCCATGAGCGCCGGTCCCTACCCCGTCTGAAGCTTTGGACGCTCAGCGCGGACGGAGCCAACGGATCTTCAGGGAACCCTGGTAGTTCTCCTGGATCTCATGAAGGGCCAGGACCGTCGTCTCCAGGAGGACCTGGACCGGACCAGCCAGATCCTCTGGCATCCGGGCAGGCACCTGGACCCGCAGGCGACCGTCTCCGGCGAGCAAGGACACAGGCGCCCCAACCACCTGCGTCAAGCCGATGGCCAGGGCGCCCAGAAGGGCCGAGACTCCAGCGCACACGACATCCACTCCGCCCTCGGGGTCGAAGCGGGCGTGCCCCGAACAGGACAGATGCCGGATCCGGCCGCGAAGGTCGCGCCGGATCCCGACCTGAATCACCGGAGGCTACTTCTGGATGTCGCCGATATGCAGGGCGGTATAGTACTGCCGGTGCCCGGTCTTCACGCGGCGGCGCTTGCGTTTGGCGTATTTGAAGACCAGCACCTTGCGGGTGCGGTGCTGCTCGACGATCCGGGCGGTGATGGAGACACCCTCCACCACCGGGTTCCCGGCCGTCAACTGGTTCTGGTCGTCCACCAGGAGAAGAACGCGGTCCAGACGGACCTCACTGCCGATCTCTCCTTCGAGACGATCCACACGGACTTTTTGTCCCGGGGCCACGCGGTATTGCTTGCCTCCGGTCTCAACAACGGCGTACAACGAAAAAACCTCCCTCAGGCGATCCTGCGTCCAGGGCAGGACCCGCCACGGATCCAGGTCGGATGACAAAGAGATCTAACACAAGCCCGGCCGGAATGTCAATCTCAAAGGCCCGGCGGCCCGGCCTGAACCCGCCATCGACGGTGGCGTTCGGCCGCCGATCCGGGCGGGTCCGTGCAGGAGGGAGGCGGTCCGGGCCCTGCGAAGGCCCTGCAGGCCATGAGAAAGGTCCTGACCTCCCTGCTCTGTCTGGCTCTGCTGAGCACCCTTCAAGCCGCCTCCACGGCCCAGACCCCTCCAGCCCGCGCCCAGGCCCTTCAAGCCCGCGTCGAGGCCCTGCTGGCCCGGACTCCGGGGATGAAGGCGGGGGTCTCCATCGTGCACCTCCCTTCGGGGCAGAGAGTCGAAGTCCAGGCCCATCATCCCCATCCCCTGGCCAGCGTGTTCAAGGTTCCCGTCATGATCGAACTGGCGCGGCAGATTCAGGGGGGGCGGGCCGGTTTGAGCCTGGATCATGTCCTCGTCCTTCGCAATCAGGATCGTTGTCTGGGCAGCGGCTCTTTGCAGCACCAGCCGACCGGCACCCGGATTTCGGTGCGCGAAGCCGTGGAGCTGATGATGACCGTGTCCGACAACACCGCCACCGACCTGGTCTTCGAGAGGATCGGCACCTCCAGCGTCAACCGCCTCCTGGCCGACCTGGGCCTGCGCCAGTCAGAGGTCTACCTGAAGAATCGACCGGCCTGGCTCGTCAGCCTGGGGATGGGTTCCCGGTTTCGCGGGATGTCGCCCCGGCAGATCGCCGCCACCTGGTCCAGGATGAGCCCCGAGGAACGCCATCAGGCCGCCCGCCAGGTGGAGACCGAGAATGCCTCGCTCTCCCTGGCCCGATTCCAGGCTGTCGAGGATGCCTCGGCCGAACGCAACAGCCACGCCGAGAACGTCGCAGTGGCGGCCGCCGTGGAGAACCTGGGGTCACCTTCGGACTTCTCCACCCTGCTGGAGCGGTTGTGGAAGGGCGAGATCCTGGACAGGAAATGGACCACCTACTGCCTGGGCGTGCTCTCCCGACAGAAGTACCGCACGCGCATTCCCCGACTGCTGCCAGCGGGAACCCGGGTGTGGCACAAGACCGGAACCCTGGCCGGCATCGTGAACGACGCCGGAATCCTCGAGGTCCAGACCCGGCAGGGCCGCCGCGAGGCCGTCGTCGTGGTGGTCTTCGTCCGGGAGGTCGAGCAGGGCCGGGAGGAGGCGGCCTCCGAGTTGATCGCGAAGATCGCCCGCGCCGCCTGGGAAGCCTGGCGCTGAAGCCACCCGACCGGCCTTCAGGCCTGCTCCCACCTCGCCCCGGAGGTCCCTGCCCGCCAGGATCTCCGGGAGCCTCCCGAGAACGCCCCCGGCCTGGAGGAACCCTTGCCATGTCCCGTCCCCCGTCGAGCCTGGTCCGTCAGTCGATCCAGGAGAGCATGCAGGCCAAGGCCAGCTTGCTGGAGATGGCCGAGCAGGTGTCAGCGGCCGGCGACCTCCTGATCGAGGCCCTCGCCCGGGGAGGCACGGTGTTCTTCGTCGGGAACGGCGGCAGTGCCGCGGACTGTCAGCATCTGGCGGCGGAGCTGGTCGGCCGCTTCGAGAAGCGGGTGAATCGCCTGCCGGCCCTGGCCCTGACCACCGACACCTCGATCCTGACGGCCCTGGCCAACGACTTCCGCTTCGACGAGGTCTTCTCGCGACAGGTCCAGGCCCTGGTCCGCCCGGGGGACGCCCTGGTCGCCCTGTCCACCTCGGGCAACTCGGCCAGCGTCCTGGCCGCCGTCCGCCAGGCCCGAGGCCAGGGAGCCTTGACCTTGGGCCTGACCGGTCGGGACGGAGGCGCGATGGCCGGCCTGTGCGATTGCTGCCTGGTGGTCCCCTCGCAACGAACCTGCCGCATCCAGGAATGCCACATCACCCTGGGCCACATCCTGTGCGAACTGATCGAGCAGGCGGCGGAGGACGGCCGGATTCCCACCAGGAAGGAGCACCTGCCTTGAGGGTCGCGATCTTCACCAACGCCTACCGACCCGTGGTGAGCGGGGTGGTCAACTCGGTCGATCTGATCCGCAAGGGCTTGCTTCGCCAGGGGCACAAGGCCTTCGTCTTCGCCCCCCAGGTTGCGGGGTTCCGCGAGCAGCACTCGGGGGTCTGGCGCTTCCTCTCGATCAGCCTGACCCGCAAGGTCGAGTTCCCGCTGCCCGTCCCCTACTCGACTCGAATCTTCCCCCTGATCCCCAAGCTGAACCTGGACGTGATCCACACCCACCACCCCTTCCTCCTGGGCGAAGTGGGCGCCCATTTCGCCCGCAGTCTGGGCCTTCCGCTGGTGTACACCTTTCACACCCAGCTCGAGAAGTATTCCCACTATGTCCCCCTGCCCCAGGACCTGGTCCGCAAGGCCGCCCGCGACTACGTGGCGGCCTACGCGCGCAAATGCGATTGCATCATCTGCCCCTCGCCCAGCATCCGCGGACTGCTGGACGAATACGGTGTCACCTGCCGGGTCGAGGTGCTGCAGAACGCCATCGACCTGAAGGCCTATCGCGAAGCCGACGGGACCGCCGTGCGGCGGGAACTGGGCCTGGGCCCCGACCGCGTGCTGTGCATCTACACCGGACGGATGGGCGCCGAGAAGAACCTGGAGTTCATGCTGGAGTCCTTCCAGAAGGTCCACCTCCAGCACCCCGAGGCTGCCCTGCTCCTGGTGGGCGACGGTCCGCTCCTGGAGGACCTGCGCCAGAAGGCCAGGGATCTGGACCTGGCCGACCACGTCCTGTTTCCGGGGCGGGTCCCCTACTCGCGCATCCCCTCCTACTACGCCGCCTCGGACCTCTTCGTGATGACCAGCACCACCGAGGTCAAACCGCTGGCCGTCCTGGAAGGGATGGCCACGGGTCTGCCCGTCGTGGCGGTCGATGCATGCGGGACCGGCGACACCGTCACGTCGGGGCACGACGGTCTTCTGTGTGAGTGCGACCGTGAGGCCTACACCACCATCCTGCAGACCGCCGTGGCCGACGCCGGCCTGCGCCGACGCCTGGGCCAGGCCGCCCGCCAGACCGCTGAGGACTACTCGCTGGAGACCTACACCCACAAGCTGGTGGACCTCTATCGCGACCTGGGTGCCGGGCGTCCCCGCCGGTTCTGAGAAAGTTTCGGACGGGATGGCAGGGAATCTTGACGAAACGGCCAATCTCCGTGATAAGCGAGTGTGCCCTCCCCCCGGCGCACAAGACCACGAGTCCAGGAGGATATCGCCCGATGATCGGACAGGCCAATTCGGTTGCCCAGTTCCAGATGTTCATGTCGGACTTCCAGCAGGCCCAGACCATCCAGACCCAGATCGGGGCTGATGCCCAGAAGCAGCAGATGGAGCGCTGGAAGATCCTCCAGGACACCCAGACCAAGATCTTCGAGATCCAGCAGGACGTCACCGTCAACAAGGCCAAGACCCAGGACAAGATGTTCAACAAGTGGGATGAGTACATCCGCTCCTAGGAGTTGAAGCCTCCCTCACGATGAAGGCCCCGATTTCTCGGGGCCTTCGTCTATCATGCCAGTCGCGGGTTCCCCGGGCCTTCGAGTCTCTCGAAGATCCCCCGCGCCAGTCGGCCTCTCTCTGGATGCTTGCGAAGCCTCCCCTGGGCTCCGGCGGGTGCCCGTCCCCTGCTTCAGCAAGGCCCCCGACGCAAAGCCTCCTCAATCCGACGATGCAGCCGTCTCAACCAGAGATTCAGAAGAGGCGGGCACAGGGCTGCGGGCACCGAGTAGACGAGCATCCGGTAGATCCAGGGCCGACAAACCTTCACACGGCAGGCCGGGTCCAGCCACCGGGGGCTGCGAACCAGCAGGACCAGGGTCTGCAAACCGATCAGGATGGGCCACAGGACGGCCAGGCGCAACCGCAGGCAACCCAGCGGGATGGCCCGCGCATAGTCCTCGGCGGCATGGAAATGATCCAGGGCCACGCGCACCCAGCGTTCCAGGACCGGCCAGGCCTGGGCCAGATTCTCGCCGACCAGGTCGTGGGGCTCCAGGCCACAGGCCAGAAGCTCGCCGGCAGGCAGGTAACAACGTCCCGCTCGCAGATCCCGAGGCAGGTCGCGCAGGATGTTGGTCAACTGCAGGGCCTTTCCGAAACGGCACCCCAAGGCCACCATCCGCTGGACATCCCAATCACGCAAGGCCCGGATATGGGCCATGGTCTCCCGGGTCCAGAACTCCCCCACGCACCCCGCCACAAGCCAGGTGTACTCGTCCAAGTCTGCCGCCTCGGCCAGGGCTCCGGGGAAGGTGACCAGGTCCATCTCCATGCCGCGGATCAGGACCCGCACGATCCGACGCACTTCGACCCGGTCGGAAGTCTCGAGATCCTCCAGCAGGGCGAAGGCCGCCGGAAGCGCCGACAGCAGAGCTTCTTCGCCGGAGGTCTCGGCCTGGGCCTCGCGCTGAAGGCGCTGCAGAACCGCCGGGGACGGGGGTCCTTCGACCTGGTCGCGGAACTCCAGAAGGCAGCGCAGGCGGACCTTGGGCTCCAGCGTCGGGGTGTCCGCCACCGTATCGGCGGCGCGGGCCAGGAGATAGGCCAGGGCCACCGGTTCGCGAACCCCGCCCGGCAGGGCGCGCAGCGTCAGGTAGAAAGCTCGGGACACCTCGCGCAGGATGTCGGTCAAAAGGCGATCCCGATCCTCGCGGGTCACCCCCTCGAACGCGGTGGGTTCTGGCGACATGGGCGTGGAGTCCTCTAACCGATCCACCGGGTCGACCTCGATTCCTCATCCAGGGTGCGACGGGTCAGCTCGAAGAGGGCCTGGGCGTCGGCTGGCGTGGCGCCGATGCAGGTCGCTCCCACCCTCCCATACTGCGACAGACTTCCCATCATGTGGAAAACCACCCCTCGGTGGGTTGACGAGTTGTAGTGCAGTCCCGCGTCGGTGCTGACGTCGATCAGGTCCTGAGGAGCCAGGCCTCGAGCCGACGGTGGAGCCACCGAATCGGCGGCGATATAGTAACGCGTCTCGCCGGTGGCCAGGCAGAAGACGCCCTCGGCGGGATGATAACTCCCACCCGTCAGGAAGCGAAGCGCCTGCATGGAGTGGGACGTGCCTCCCCGCCGCAGGTTGATCTCCAGGGCATGGAGGTTCCAGTGTCCCCCCCGGCCCGGAACGGCCAGAAAATCGATCGAGAGGGGGCCGATCACTCCCAGTCCCGCAAGGTGGCGGCCCAAGGTCAGGCCCGCCTGATGCAGCTCATCGCGCACCTCCCGCCGAGCGGGGAAGCGGCAGCCCAGATAATTCATCTGCTCGGGCCCGCCCATGATCTGGTCGTGGGTCGAGTCCAGAAGGACCTCTCCCAGCGGCGTCAGGTAGAGCTGGACGGTCGGAGCCTCGCGGCGTCTCCCCTCCAGGTAGGCCTCTACCACCCCCCCCTGGCGGCGGAAGGTCTGCAGGTATTGCCCCGGGTCCCCTCCTCCGGGGACCCTCAGCCGCCGGTGCAGGGCCTCCAGGACCCTCCGGACGGCCTCAGCCTGACCGGTTGTCTCCTGGATCTTCACGGTGCCCAGCGAGAGAACCGCGTTCCCGGCACCCGCGAACCCCTCGTTGAGCTTCAGGATGACCCGTCTCAACCGAGGGTTGCGCCGAGCCAGGTGGACCACGGCCTGGGCGATGTCCTGCTCGTCGTGAAGGTCGGCAAAGCCGTCGGCGTGTCGGACTCCGGCCTCGGCGAAGGTCTTCCGCGAACCGCTCTTGGTCCCCCGGTCGAGATGCCCGGGATCCGCGCCCAGGATCGGCAGGTCCAGGGCCACCGCCAGTTCACGCTCAAGCGAGGTGCAGCGATAGACCTCCATGTGGGAGGCGGGGGCATTCACCACGCTGCGCCGCAGGCGTTCCAGGAAGGCCGGACGCTCCAGGATCTTCCAGGACAGGGGGCGGTCCGAACGGTCCATCACCGAGAGCATGCGAAGGCGGGCCCGCGCGTGCGAGAAGGGCACTCCAGGCAGGAACTGCAGGTAGTAGGAGACGACCTCATCCGGAATGGGGCAGGAGCTGAGGTAGACCAGGCGCGTCCGGGGGAAGCTGAGCAGCGTCAGGAAGAAGAGCAGGCGCTCTTCGTAGTGGACCGATCCTCCCAGGCGGGCCAGTTCGGAAGCGTCCAGCGACATGGACGGCAACACCACCACGGTCCGCTCGCGCTGCGGGTCCTCGGTCAGGCTCCTCCAGACCTCGGGGAGTCGCGACTGGATCCGGCGGAACCGTGGCTCGTCTGACGGGCACCCCACCGGCGGAAGCGCGCACTCCTCGACCAAGGGGACCTCCTCGAAACAGGGATGGGAGGCAGATTCCAGGCCGGCCCGCCAGTCCCTGTCAGGGAATTGGCAAAGGTCCGGGCTGCCAGGGGCGCCCGGGATTCCGCCAGCCGAATCCCACCTCCAGCAGGCGGGCCAGCAGGCGCCCGGTGGCCCCCCAGACGGTCACCTCCCCCAGATCGAAGAAGGAGACCGGGATCTCCTGACCTGCCCGAGTCCAGACTTCTTCGCGGTAGACGCCCTCCCGGGTCAGGTGGGCCAGGGGGATCTCCAGGATCTCCTCCACCTCCACGTCCTGAGGCCGGAACTCCTGGGGATGGGGCACGGCCGCGACGAACGCGCTCATGACGAAGCCCGTCGGAGTCCAGACGTCGTCCAGGCGTCCCAGGACCTCCACGCCTTCGGGGGCCAGGGCGATCTCCTCGATGGCCTCGCGCAGGGCCGTCTGCTGGAGGTCCCGGTCCTGAGGCTCGCGACACCCACCCGGAAAGGCGATCTGGCCTTGATGATGGGCCAGCCTCAAGCCCCGACGGATCAGGACCAGGTGCAGGCCCTCGGGGCGGAGCAGCAAGGGCACCAGGACCCCTGCCGGCCTCCACGAGGGGGACCGGGGCTGCAGCAGGCGGGGGGGACATCCCTGCAGTCGGCGGCGGATCTTTTCCAGGGTGGACTCCATCCCGGGGGATTTCCCCGACCAGGGAGGGTCCCCTTCCGGGTAGGAACCACCCCGTCAACTGCGTATACCTGCGCCCATGCCCACGATCTTTGATGGACACAACGACTGCCTGACCCGGCTCTATCCCCCCGCAGCCCCCCCCTGCGGCAGCTTCCTGGAACGCCTGGAGGAGGGTCACCTGGACCTTCCCCGAGCCCGCGAAGGAGGCCTGGGGGGCGGGCTTTTCGCCATCTTCATCGAGGAACTCCGCCACGAGGGCGAGGAGCAGGCCTTCCTTCAGAGCCGGTCGGACCGCTTCCCCCTGATGGACCCTCCCCTGGACCCCACGCGAGCCCTGGAGGGCACCCTGGAGGTGGCCGGGCGACTCTTCGCGATCGAGCGGGAGTCCGAGGGATCGGTCCGCCTGGTCCGCGAGGCCCGGGAACTGGAGTGGTGCCTGAAGCACGGGGTCTTTGCCGCGGTGATGCACCTGGAGGGCGCCGAGGCCCTGGACCCCGACCTGCGCCGACTGGGGTTCTTCCACGGAGCAGGCCTGCGCTCGCTGGGCCTGGTCTGGAGCCGCCCGAACGCTTTCGGAACGGGAGTCCCCTTCGGTTTTCCCGGCTCGCCCGATACCGGCCCAGGCCTGACCCTGGCTGGCCGACGGCTGGTCCGGGAGTGCAACCGACTGGGCCTGATGCTGGACCTGGCCCACCTCAACGAGCGGGGTTTCTGGGACGTCGCCCGGATCTCCGAGGCCCCGCTGGTGGTGAGCCACGCGGCAGCCCACGCCCTGTGCCCGTCCTGCCGCAACCTGACCGACCGACAACTGGACGCCATCCGGGACAGCGACGGGGTGGTCGGCCTGAACTTCTGCGTCAGCGACCTGCGGCCCGATGGCAGGAGGGACCCCGAGACCCCCCTGGAGATCCTGGGCCGGCACGCGGCCTACCTGGCCGAGCGGATGGGCCCCCGGCATGTGGCCCTGGGCTCGGACTTCGATGGAGCCCTGATCCCCCGAGAAATCGGCGATGTGAGGGGCCTCCCCCGGGTGGTCCAGGCCCTGGAACAGGCCGGATTCGCCGGCGAAGACCTC